>OGGK01000397.1_pt1 | contig 42873 bp, 42 predicted proteins | sample 1571171 | NCBI WGS metagenome assembly OGGK01 (sample SAMEA2581958, study PRJEB24529) | metagenome | biome: Human gut stool | place: China | collected 2011 | reverse complement strand
AGCAGGCTTACAATTTCTTCGCAACATTGATTTTCATATACCGGCGGGTAATGAAGAAAAACTATTTTTTCACAATTTAATGCACTTTCAATAGAAGCCTTAATTCGCATAACTTCCCTGTTTAAAACTTTTTCGTTTTGCTCCTCATCACTGTCAAAAAACCAACCGCGGCTGCCGCAAACTGAAAAATCATCAAAATCAAACGCATTATTATGTAAAATTGAAATAGTATTAAAATTGTTTTCTTCAATAAATTTATTCATTTTACTCATTGTATTCCACCAATAATCGTGGTTACCTTTGAGTATTATTTTTTTACCGTTAAGTTGATTTATATAGTCAAAATCAGCTTTCAATTCATCAAAATTCATTGCCCAGCTAATGTCACCGGCAATAACAACATAATCTTTGTCGTCAATGATTTTGTTCCAATTTTCTTTAAGTCTGTCTGTATAGTTAAACCAACCCTCAAAATCATCCATAGGCTTATTTGAAGCAAATGATAAGTGAGTATCAGCAATTGCAAAAAGTGACATAAATAATAGCCTTTCTAAATTAAAAGGTAATTTTTGTTAAAAATCATTTGAATAAAAAAATCATATTTTCAAATAATAATAACCGAAGGGAGTGAAAAAGTAATGATGGATAAGGAAATTAAAGGTATTTCATGTGATGTAAAAAACTGCAAATATCATGATAAAGCAAACAACTGCATGGCAGGTCACATCAATGTAGGCAACAGCAGTGCAACAAGTGTAACTGACACAAAATGCGAAACATTTGAATGCAACGACGGTTGCGGCTGTCGCTAAATAAACCTATTGTCAAAATAACGGCTCTGTAATTCAGAGCCGTTATTCATTATAACAAATTATAAATTAAGAAGTTTAAATACCATTTGGCTCATATCTTCTTTATTGCAAACATCACTGAAGCGAACTTCTTTATCCTTAAGAGATGCAAGAGGTTTCGGAACATCGGCACCTGTTACATTATGAAGTTCATCAACCATTTCAAATTCATTAAGTTCAGGTGCTTTACCTGCAAGTACTGCATTAAGCACACTTGCTGAAAACTTATAAGGTGAAGCAGTTGAATCAATAACGGTAGGAATATCATCGCCTGTTGCTTTTACATATTCATCATATACTTTAACTGCAACAGCTGTGTGTGTATCGCAAAGGTAATGATATTTATCAAAATGATATTTGATTGTATCATCAACATTTTCTTCTGCTGTGTATCCTGCGTCAAATTCCTTTTGAATTTTAGCAATAAGTTCATTTGAAACTGTATATTTTCCGTCTTTTGAAAGCTTTTTCATTAAATCCACAATAAGCTTATCATCACCGTCACTCATATGATAAAGAAGTCTTTCAAGGTTAGATGAAATAAGAATATCCATTGACGGTGAAGTAGTAGTATAGAACTTTCTGTTTTTATCATATGTACCTGTTTTTAAGAAATCAGTAAGCACATTATTTGAATTTGAAGCACAAACAAGTGTTTTGATTGGAAGTCCCATTTTTTTAGCATAATATCCGGCAAGAATATTACCGAAGTTACCGGTCGGAACTACAATATTGATTTCATCCCCTGCTTTAATCTTATTCATATTGATAAGATCACAGTAGGTTGAAAAATAGTACACAATTTGAGGAACAAGTCTGCCCCAGTTAATAGAGTTTGCAGAAGAGAACATCATATTCTTCTTTGCAAGTTCTTTTTTTATATCGTTGTTTGTAAAAATAGATTTTACAGCACTTTGTGCATCATCAAAATTACCGTTGATAGCACATACGGCAACATTTTCACCCTCTTGAGTAGTCATTTGAAGCTTTTGCATAGGTGAAACACCGTCAACCGGGTAAAATACCAAAATCTTTGTATTATCAACATTCTTGAAACCTTCAAGAGCAGCCTTACCTGTATCGCCTGATGTAGCAACAAGAATTACAATGGTTTTTCCGTCAGCAGTTTTTTTAGCTGATACAGTCATAAGATAAGGCAAAAGCTGAAGTGCCATATCCTTAAATGCACAGGTAGGACCGTGCCAAAGTTCAAGAATATTCTTATTTCCGTCAACATTAACGGTAGGAGCGATTTGAGGAGAAGAAAACTTTTGAGCAGCATACGCACCGCTTACGCAGTAATCAAGCTCTTCTTCAGTAAAATCAGTTAAATATTCTTTAAGAACGGTTTTAGCCCTGTCAATATAATTCATAGATGCCATTGAAGCAATCTTTTCAATATCAAAATGCGGAAGTTCAACCGGAACAAAAAGCCCGCCTTCTTCACTTATACCCTGAGCAATAGCCTGTGCGGCTGATACTCTAATTGTATTATCTCTTGTAGATGTATAAAGCATAATAATTTTCCTTTCACCTTAAAATTGAGGTTTATAATATTCTATACTAAGTCAAACGCATTTTCAAGATGTTTTATTGATTTTATTTTATTATTATCGGTATAAATTTCAATAACATCAAATCTCGGCTGTAAATTTGTTTTATTTTGCATTAAAAACATTTTAGCACAGGCAATAATTTTCTGCTGTTTTGAATATGTTACAAATTCCCTGGGTAATGCAATTGATTTAACATCCCTTTGCTTAACTTCAACAAAGCATATATATTTTCTGTTTTTAACAATTAAATCAACCTCACCAAAACGGGTGGTATAATTTGTGTCAACAAGTTTATATCTGTGCCTTCTCAAATAATTAGCAGCTTCAATTTCCCAAATTTTACCTTTACTGTTCATTTTTCTTTTCCTAATATTTTTTCAAAAATGTTTTTCTGTGAACTTCGCTTATACCGTATTTATCGAGCATTTCGTAATGAAGTTTAGTTCCGTAACCTTTATGTTTTTCAAACTGATATTGCGGATACTTTTCGGCAAGTTTGAGCATATATCTATCCCTGCTTACTTTTGCAATAATTGATGCGGCGGCAATATTTGCGCTTGTAGCGTCGCCTTTTACAATATCCCATTGCTCAATATCAAGCCCGGGCTTTTTATTTCCGTCAATAAGTGCAATATCAGGCTTGACGGACAAACCGTCAACAGCTCTTCTCATTGCAAGAAAAGTTGCCTGCAAGATATTTATTTTATCAATTTCTTCAACACTTGCCGTTCCTACGCTGTAACATACACATTCATCAACTATTTTATCAAAAAGTAAATCCCTCTTTTTTTCAGAAAGTTTTTTTGAGTCATTGACACCATCAACTATATAACCCCTCGGCAATATAACTGCCGCGGCGTATACAGGACCTGCAAGCGGGCCTCTGCCTGCTTCATCAACACCGCATATCACATCAAAACCAAGTTCATAAGCTTTATTTTCATATTCAAGCCAATCCATTACTGTGGTAACTCGAGCGAAATTTTGCCGAGCTTTCCTCCCCTGAATTCATCGCAAAGCATAACTGCCGTGCGTTCATAATCTATTTCTCCGCCTTTAATTAAAAAGCCGCGTTTTTTGCCTATAAGTTCAAGCATTTCCCAACCTTGCAGGTTGTCAACACTGTCAAGCTTATACCTTTCGCATATTGAATTAGGCCTTGTTTTTGCAAGAGTTTCAAGTAATCTGCATGAAAGTGTTTCAAGGTCAGTTACTTCATCCTTTACAGCACCGGTAAATGCAAGCTTATCCCCAACCTCAGGGTCATCAAATTTAGGCCAAAGCACACCCGGAGTATCAAGAAGTTCAATTCCCTTACATACCGCAAACCATTGCTTTTGCCTTGTAACACCGGCTTTATCGGCAACTTTAGCCTTGCTGTTTCCTGCCATTCTGTTAATAAATGATGATTTACCTGTATTAGGAATACCGACAACCATAAGGCGAAGCGGTTTATTTTCCATACCTCTTGCTTTATTTTTTTCAATCACATCGGCAAGAGCCTTGTTAACGGTCGGGATAAAAGCATTAAGTCCCCTACCTGTTCTGCAATCAACAGGAATTGCATATTTACCGTTATTTTTATAATAATCAATCCAAAGCTTTGTTACATTTGAATCTGCAATATCGCATTTATTCAAAAGAACAATTCTCGGTTTTCTTTTAATTATACTGTCAAGTTCCGGATTAGATGAGCTATACGGTATACGAGCGTCTACAAGTTCAACAACACCGTCAACAAGTGAAAGGCTTTCTTTTATAATTCGCCTTGTTTTTGCCATATGGCCCGGAAACCACTGAACAGTCTGTTTTTGAAAATCAGCCATAACTACTCCTTTCAAAATTCATATGATTATTTTAACATAAAAACATAATTCAATCAATAAAAAATACCACAGAAATAAAATCTGTGGTATTAGTCGTAATTATTAAATTACTGAATATCTTCCTTAACCTTTGCTGCCTTACCGACACGGTCACGAAGATAGTAAAGCTTAGCACGACGAACTTTACCGCTACGAACAACCTTAACATCAACTACATTTGGTGAATGCATTGGGAATACTCTCTCAACACCAACACCGTATGAAAGACGACGAACGGTAAATGTCTTTGAAATGCCTGAACCCTTAATAGCGATTACAGTGCCTTCAAACATCTGAATTCTTTCTCTCTGACCTTCACGAATGTTAACAGATACTTTTACGGTATCACCAATGTTAAACTTTGGAAGTTCAGCCTTTGTGCTGTCTTTTTCAATTAACTTGAGTGCGTCCATTTTTCTTCCTCCTAAATTTTATGAGATGTTCTTATCATACATAAAAGCTGAAAGCGGACCATCTTCTTAATGCTAAACGCTGACATTATACGCGTTGTAAGAGTTACAACGGATTAAATGCTGATATATAGTACCATATAATACTTTAAAATGCAAGCATTTTATTTAATTTGTTTAACATTTTATCTAAACTCTTTATAATCTTTATCAAGAAGTGATATTCTCCCCCTGCTTTTCCACTCAAAATCCATATCAATAAGCCTGATTATTGTATCAAACAGAAGTGACGGATTGAGATTTTTTTCAGGGCCTGCGAGCAAACGAATATTCAGCACTATAACATCATTGCGAATTGAAATGGAATATTTATCAATAAACGACTTAATATTTGTTTCTTTCATAACTCGCTTTCTACCCTGTTTGCCTTTTTTAAGTGCAATTATTTCATCTGATGAAAGAACATTTTTGATTTTTTCAAATGCAGCTTCATTATCTTTAAATTCAAATTTATAAACATAATCGGAATATACAATTTCGCTGTTATCACGAAAATCGTCATAAACATCAACAATTTTTATATCCTGCGGCAAAACATTATTAAGTCTGTTTTTTATTTCATCATTTGTAATATCACCGATAATTCTTAAATCAACGCTTTCGCAAAGGCTTTCAACACCAAGTGAAAGCGGAAGTGAAAAGCTCATATAAGGATGCGGATTAAATCCTTCGGTATACCAAAGCGGAATTTGTGCCCTTTTAAGTGCGCGTGACATTGCACGGTTTATATCAAGGTGACTTATATATTTAAGCCTGCCCGTTTTTGAAAAGCGAAGTCTAACTTCTCGCATCACAATGCCCTCCGTTTAACTTATTTGCACCGCAGCCTGCACATTTGATTCTGCAATGAGGTGTGGTTTTATTTTCGTGAGCCTTTTTGTTTTCGTTTTCAAGAAACTTTCTGCTGACACCGTAATCTAAATGGTCCCAAGGAAGCAATTCTGAAAACTCCCTCTTTCTGTGTGTATAAAAATGAGGTTCAATTCCGTTTTCGTTAAACGCCTGCATCCAGGCATCAAAATTAAATTGGTCATCCCAAGAATCGAATTTACAGCCGAGCTCATAAGCGCGAAGAATAACTTTACCAAGTCGCCTGTCACCGCGGGCAAGTACACCCTCAAGCAAAGAAGTAGGTGTTTCATGATAAGACACTCTGATTTTCTTTGTAGGAATAGATTCAAGCAAATGCTTTTGCTTTTGCTTAAGTGATTCCATACTGTCTTCAGGTTCCCACTGAAAAGGTGTAAACGGTTTCGGAATAAACGAAGCACAGGAAATCGAAACCTGCACACCTGTACCCTTTTGCCTGTTTGGATTATTATAAAAAGCATGAATTACCTGCATACCGAGATTTGCAATACCCTCTATATCCTCCATAGTTTCAGTCGGAAGTCCCATCATAAAATAAAGCTTAACCGAAGTCCAGCCATTATCAAACGCTTTTGTGCAAGTTCTGATAACTTCATCTTCTGTAACATTTTTATTTATTACATCACGCAGGCGCTGTGTTCCTGCTTCAGGTGCAAATGTAAGTCCGCTTCGTCTTACTTTATTAAGCTGTTCAACCAATTCATCCGAAAAATTATCAACTCTTAAAGACGGAAGTGAAAGATTTATATTATCTTTCACAGTCCAGTCAATAAGCGTAGTGAGCATTTTATTTACTTCACTGTGGTCGGAAGTGGAAAGTGAACAAAGTGAAAGTTCATCATAACCCGTAGATTCAATCAAAGCTTTGCTTTGCATGTTAATTGTTTCTACACTTTTTTCCCTGATAGGCCTATAAATAAATCCCGCTTGGCAAAAACGGCAACCTCTTATACATCCCCTAAAAATCTCTTCAACTGCTCTGTCGTGTACGATATTTATATAAGGAACAACAAATTCTTTCGGATAGTACACGCTGTTCATATCTGACACTACTGCTTTTTTTACTTTTTTAGGTGCATCATAAAGAGGTTCGAGTGATTTCAGTGTTCCGTCATCATTATATGAATCTTTGTAAAATGAAGGCACATAAATTCCTGTAATGTCCTTTGCTTTAAGTAAAAATTCGTGTTTTGACAGACCGTTTTTCTTTGCTTTAATAAGCAAATCAATTATTTGATTTGTTGTTTCTTCGCCGTCACCGAGAAAAACTATATCCACAAAATCGGTAATCGGCTCCGGATTGCAGGCACAAGGGCCACCCACACAAATAAGCGGTGTCAAACTTTCTCTATCGCTTGATTTGAGAGGTATTTGCGCCAAATTAAGCATATTAAGTACATTTGTATATGAAAGTTCATACTGAAGCGTAAATCCAATCATATCAAAATCTTTAATATAATCTCCGCTTTCAAGTGCAAAAAGAGGAACATTATTTTTTCTGAGCTGCTCCTCCATATCATTATCGGGAGCAAATACCCTTTCGCACCAGCTGTCATCCCTGTCATTAACAAGGCCGTAAAGAATTTTCATACCCAAATGGCTCATACCGATTTCATATGTATCGGGAAAACAAAATGCATATCGAATATCAACTTTTTCTTTATCTTTAACAACTGCATTAAGTTCGCCGCCGATATATCTTGCCGGTTTTTGAACATATTGAAGCAGTTTTTCAACTTCTTTTTTCATAAATATAATTTAACCTTTCGGGTATTTTAATCATAATTGATACTGTATATAACCAAATAAACAGTTACAAAAAGCAATGAATATACTTTTTTATAAAATATCAAGTATGAACATAAAATGCAAATAAAAACAAGCGTAATTATACTCAAAATTTTTGATGCTTTAAGCGAAAATAATCTGACTACCCTACCAAAATCAAGTGGATATACAGGAAGCATATTAAGCGAAAACAAAATTAAATTTATTTCATTTTTAAAAACTAAGTACAGTATCAAATTAACGGTAGGCCCGCTTATTAAAACTATACATTCTTTTAAAATCGGCAAATCGTCATCATATTTTACGGCAAGTCCGTAATATGAAAATTTAATTTCATTAGGAAAACTTTTACAAAAAAGCAATGCAAACAAATGCCCTATTTCGTGAAGCGCCGAAAAAAGCAACAGCAAAAGCATTTGTTTAGAATTAAAAATTGCCATTATACTTAAAACAAATATAAAAACATAATCAATGCAAACATCGCATTTTTTTATTTTAAATCGCATAAAATCACCGTTAAATATTACGACGATAAAAATGCTTTAATTACTTTTTTCTTTTATCAATAAAGCTTTGAAGAATTACTACTGCCGAAACCGCATCAACATTTTCTTTTCTTTTCTTTCCCTTAACATTATTGCCTGATAAAATATCGTGTGCGATTACGGTAGTAAGTCTTTCATCCTCATATTCAATCGGAATATTGATTTCATCTTTTAAAAGTTCGCCAAGCTCTTTGCACTTATCACACCTAAAGCCATAAGTACCGTCCATATTACGCGGCAATCCAATCACAACCATTTCAGGTTTTTCCTTATCAATAACTGATTTGATTTTTTCCACAAGTTTCGGCTGATAACTTTCATTTATAGTAGTATACGCACTTGCAAGTATTTCGTTTTTGTCACAAAAAGCAATGCCGGTTCGTGCATCACCGTAATCAACAGACATTATTTTCATAAAAAGCCTTTCCGTACTCTAATCAGTAAAGAAAGGAAAATCGCATAACGACCTTCCTTTCTTAACATCATTGTTAAATTATTACTGAACAACATTTTCGGCAGACTGTGCTTCGGTTGAAGGAACTTCAGTAGCAGGTGCCTGGGTTGTATCTGCTTGTGATGTTTGTTCAGTTGTATTTTCAGCAGTAGTGGAATTGTCATTCTTTTTACCGGAATTATTAGAAGCTGATGTTGTATTTTCCGATGAATTATCCGAATCGCTGTCATAATAACCGCCACCCGAATGATTACCTGTGCAATTTGCAGGTAAATTATCAACATCATACCAACCGTATGCACCTGTTCCGCTTCTCAGCTTACCGCAGGATCTGCAATATGATTTTCTGACTATTCCGTCACTTTCCGGGAATTTGGTTTCAAAGCTTTTATTCTTTTCGTCAAGTTTTGCATAAACTTCTTTCATAACCGTATTCCAAATAGTACCTGATGGGTTTGGTGACAGATTATAAAATACTTCCTTAGGCTTATCATAACCATACCATACACCTGCAACAAAATCAGGAGTACCGCCGATAAACCAACGGTCTTTATTATCATTAGTTGTACCTGTTTTACCAAAGCACTCAATACCTGAAAGCTTATATGTTGTACCTGTACCCTCTGTCATAACAGTTTGAAGAAGCTTATTCATAACCCAGCTTGTGTTTTCACTTAAAGCGGTTGATTTAGACTTCTCCGGGTCTTTTTCGATCAAGACATTACCCTGACTGTCAAGAATTTTGTAATAACAATAAGGTTCATAATAGCTTCCTCCGTTGCCGAAAGACGCATATGCGGTTGTAAGTTCAAGCACAGTTGCACCATTAGTTAATGAGCCGATTGCAAGCGGACCATAATCAGAGTCACGAACACTGTCAAGTGATGAAATATGGAAATTTTCCGTAATAAAATCATATGAATAATCAACACCGATTTTATCAAGTGTTCTTGCCGAAATTGTATTAAGTGACCTTGAAAGACCATATTGAAGTGTTACGCTTCTTCCGGAATAACCGCCGCCCTCATTTACAGGCCAAGGCTTACCCTCAACGGTTTTAAAAGGTCTATCCTGCTGAATTGTTGACCAGTAAACATCTGTTTCACTGTCTTCTTTCGTCTTTTCAAGAGCAGGGCCGTAAACAGAAAGCGGCTTAATAGTAGAACCAGGCGGTCTGTTAGAATTGGTTGCGCGGTTCAAAACCATAGATGCTTTTTTCTTACCTGTACCGCCGACAATACCCATTACTCGTCCGTCGTAGCCCATTACAACCATTGCACCCTGCACGGTTTCATCAGGCATACGCTTGTAGTTTTCATATACATCTTCCATTGAATCCTGAACATCAAAATCAACTGCTGTATAAATCTTCAAGCCACCGCCGTAAACAAGGTCATGAGCTTTTCTGCTTGTATATCCCATTTTTTGTAAATCTTCCTGAACAGTGGTTATTACATAATCTGTGTAATAATCGGTTATGCTGTTAGATTTTGATTTACTGCTGTCATCTTTAATTTGTGAACCTTTATAGTTCTTACTGTTTGTAAATACCATTTCATAAGCTTTAGCTTGCTGATATTCATCTTCTGTAAGATACTTAAGGTCATTATCTTTCATAGCAAAAAGCACATCTATCTGGCGTTTTCTGTTATTTTCAGGTTCGTTAAGCGGGTCATACTTACTCGGATACTGGGTAATAGCAGCAATACAAGCGGCTTCAGCCGCATTTAAATTCGATACTTCTTTACCGAAATAAACTTCCGCCGCAGTTTTAACACCGTAACAACCGTTTGAAAGATAAATTGTATTAAGATACGCTTCAAGTATTTGGTCTTTACTAAAGTTTCGTTCAAGGTTTAATGCTTTTAATATCTCATTAAATTTACGAACATAGGTAACTTTATTATCATCAGTAAGGTTTTTAATAAGCTGCTGTGTTATGGTTGAACCACCTTGGTCGTTATTCTTTAAAAATACGCCGATAGTTCTAATCCAGTCAACACCGTGGTGCTTATAAAAACGCTTATCTTCAATTGAAACAAATGCTTCGGGAATATATTTGCTCATATCATCAAGATTAACCCAAATACGATTTTCCTCACCGTGAAGCCTTGTTATTTCAACAACATCATCACCGTCATATCCATAAATAAACGATGTTTGGTTTTGGCCTACTTTAGCCTCGGTAGTAAGGTCAAACACAGGGTCACCGTAAACAACACTGTATCCGTAAATAGCCATAACAGAAAAGCAAACCAATCCGACAACGCCTATAACCATAAGTGCGCCCAAAGCGACACGACCTATATTTGAAAGCACTTTCTGACCGGGAGTTTTGTTTTGCTTGGCTTTTTTCTTTTTAAGCTTTTTTTCTTGCTTTTGAACAAGTTCTTTTTCAATATCACGGCCACGCTGGATTTTCTTTGCTTTTTTATCACTGTTTGAAGAAACGGAATACGATGCAGGTACAGTATCTGCATTTTCTCTGTTAGTTTTATCTTCATTATATGCTTTTGTAGAATTACTCATAAAAGACTCTAATAAATCATCATAATCATTTGAAGCCATATAAGTACCTCCGTCAAAAATATAATTTATTATATTACAAAAAAGATAATAAATAAAGAAGTATTTTGTAAACTTTTAAATTAAACGAGATGTTTTGCTCTTTTTTTATTGATTTGAACTGCACGAGTCGATACAACTATATCATCATAAGTTTGTTTAGCTCTAATATATGTCCAAAATTTTTTACCGCATTTTTCACAAATTCCCGCACCTCTAAAGGTATTATTGGTAAATTCATACTTTTTAATAGGTTTAATTTCGCCTTTGCAAACAGGACAAATAATTTTAGTTTCATCAAGATTAAACGTGTTGTATTGCGCATCTTTAATGTAAAAAGGCTTAAATATAAGTCTTTCAAAAAAAGAAATATCACAAGTATGAACGAAATTTTGCAAAATATCGGCATCATATACTTTTTCAAAACAATAAGCCGTAATCATACAATCTTCAAGTGCACGGTGAAAATTTATGCAATCAGTATCAATTTCAAAAATTTCAGCACAATTTGAAAGGCTGATTTGGTTACTTGAATCAGCATTTTCAATAAAGTACATACAATACTTTTGCGCGTCTGCGTATCTTAAAATAAAATCAACATAAACAGTGTTTTCAAATTCCTTAAAATTTGCAACAAGTGTGTACAAATCACTTGTAGACCAGCTTAAAAACAGATTATCTCCTTTGCCGCACCATTTTGAAAAATTATCAAAAGCATTTTCAAACGAGATACCTGATTGATTTATTTCATCGATTGTAATATGAGTCAAGTTTTTGAATCTTGAGCCGAGTTTTTTTGATAATTTTGGTTTAATGAGTTGTTTAAATGTATCAATAACCTTTAAATTTTCATCAAGCTTAACCGCACCGATTTCAATTATTTCGTTCATACCGCGCTTAAGTTTGTAGTTATACGCATTGTTCCACTCTAAATCAAAAATAATAAAATTCATATTTTCCTCACAAAAAAATTAACCTTGCATGAGGGTTTCCCTTACGCAAGGTTAATCATTTTAATTCTTATCCTATAAAAAGAAAAACAAGGAATGCAGCAAGAACCAATACGAAGAAAATAACAATCATCCACTTTGTTATTCTTTCAAGTTTAGCTTCGATTGTTCTTCCCTTTGACTTGCCGAGAAATGTCTCAGCACCACCGGCAATAGCGCCTGAAAGGTTTTGAGAACGACCTTCTTGCATAAGTACAACAATAGTAATTACAATTGAAAAAACAATCAATACTGCACCAAAAACATAATGATACCAGAGCATAATATCTCCTCCGTTTATATAAATTACTAATGAATTATAACACAAGACACTATATAATGCAAGTGTTTTTTTATATTTTAAAATGTTATTTGTTCCGCAACATCATTTTCACTCGGCAAAGAACCTGACGCAGGCAAATTTTTAGCTCTGAAACGCCATGCTTTTTCAAATTCTCCCTCATGGTAAATATGAAGTGAGGTTATTTTATGCGTCTTTTTAAGCTTCATAACAGATACGCCTTGCGTATCCTTTGTAGTTTTAGGCAAAATCGCTCCTGTATTAACAAGAAGCATTCTGCCGCTTGAAGAGCAAATAACCAATTCAGTATCTTCTTTAATGTATATTGCCTGCGCAAGCGGTGATTTATTTGAATAAGCGTTAATAAGCTTCTTTCTGTTAGTCTTTGTAGCATAAGATGCCATATCAACCTTTGCAAGCTTACCGTTTTCAAACACAAAAATCATATATCCCGTATATTCACTCGCAACAGCAGTGTAAACCACCTGTTCACCCTCTGCCATTTCAAGCTTACCCGGAACATACTCACCGAGAACCGAAGCTTTTGTATCTGCAAAATCATCAACTTTTGCTTTATACACCTGGCACTGATTTGTAAAGAAAAGAAGTTCATCCTTATTTGAACATTCGATTTCAGGAAGAAGTGAATCGCCCTCTTTAATTTTTTGCTCGCCACTCATACGAAGATTAGCTGTTTTTATTTTCTTAAAATATCCGTGTTCAGTAATAAATAAAGTTACAGGATAATCGGGTATTTCAACAAGTTCTTCTTCAACGCTTTCATCAACGGAATAAAGGATTTCGCTCTTTCTGCCGTTATCATATTTTTTTGTTACATCTTCAAGCTCTTTAATGATAATTTTCTTCATTTTGTTTTTACTTGAAAGAATTGATTCAAGTTCAACAATATCATTTTCAAGCTGTTCAATATCTTTAATGCGTTTTAAAATATATTCACGGTTTAAATGGCGAAGTTTTATTTCAGCCACATATTCAGCCTGTATTTCATCAATGCCAAAGCCAATCATAAGATTTGGTACAACTTCTGACTCACTTTCGGTTTCTCTTACAATTTTAATAGCTTTATCAATATCAAGTAAAATTTTTGAAAGGCCTTTTAATAAATGAAGCTGATTTTTCTTTTTATTAAGATTAAAAGTAATTCTTCTTCTGATACATTCAAGCCTGAAATCGACCCATTCAAGAAGTATATCCCTAACGCCTAAAACAACAGGCCTGCCCTTAATAAGAACATTGAAATTGCAGCTAAATGAATCTTGAAGCGGAGTCATTTTATAAAGTTTAGTCATAAACTTATCCGCATCAATTCCGCGTTTTAAATCAATAGTGATTTTCAAACCTGAAAGGTCTGTTTCATCACGAATATCGCTTATTTCTTTAACTTTGTTTGTTTTTACAAGTTCAACAACTTTATCAATAATTGCTTCGCTTGTAGTTGTCGGCGGAATTTGGGTAATATCAATACAGTTATATTTTTTATCATAGCTATATTTTGCACGAACTTTAACAGAACCTCTGCCTGTTTTATAAATTTTATTAAATTCGTCTTTATCATAAAGTATATATCCGCCGCCCACAAAATCAGGTGCAAGAAGTGTATCGCTGACTTCGTGGTCAGGATTTTTCATAAGCGCAATTGTGGTGTCACATATTTCTTTAAGATTAAAAGATGCAATGGATGATGCCATACCGGCAGCAATACCCGTAGTGACGTTACAAAGAATTGACGGAAAAGTAACCGGCAGAAGAGTCGGTTCTTTCATTGTATTATCATAATTATCAACAAAATCAACAGTGTCTGATTTTATATCGTCAAAAAGTTCGTGGCAAATCGGCGCAAGCTTTGCTTCGGTATAACGGGAAGCCGCATACATCATATTCTTACTGTATGCTTTACCAAAATTACCCTTTGATTCAACATAAGGATACAGCAAAGTTTCATTACCGCGGGAAAGACGAATCATAGTTTCATAAATTGCAGCATCACCGTGTGGGTTAAGCTGCATAGTGCGGCCTACTATATTAGCACTTTTAATTGTGCCACCTTGCAAAAGCCCCATATTATACATTGTATAAAGAAGCTTTCTGTGTGACGGTTTAAACCCGTCAATCTGTGGAATGGCACGCGAAAGAATAATACTCATAGCATAAGGCATAAAGTTATCTGTTAATGTATTTGTAATAACTTCATTTTGAATAGAGCCTGCGCCTTTGATATGAACATTATCCGCAAGAGGCTGACTTTTTGCTTCGTCTTTAACATTTTTTCTTTTAGCCAAAACAAATTACCTCCTTAGCTTACATCTGCGGCATCAAGATAAAGATGTCCGTAATCAGAAATATATTCTTTTCGTCCGTCCAAATTATCACCCAAAAGCAAATCAAACATTTCAGATGTTTTTTGTGCATCATCAGGTGTAACTTTAATAAGACGCCTTGTTTTAGGGTTCATAGTGGTTAAAGCCATCATTTCTGCCTCATTTTCACCAAGCCCCTTTGAACGCTGAACGGTATATTTTTGATCACCGATTTCTGCCTTAATTTCATCCATTTCTTTTTCGTTATATGCAAAATATGTTTGGTCTTTGCAAGTGACTTCATAAAGCGGAGATTCAGCAATATATACCTTTCCTGCTTCAATAATTTTAGGCATAAGCCTATAAATCATAGTTAAAATAAGTGTTCTGATATGGAAGCCGTCAACATCGGCATCGGTACAAATAAGTATCTTTGACCAACGCAAATTATCCATATCAAAAAGTGATAAATCTTTAGCTGCTTTGCTTTTAACTTCAACACCGCAGCCTAAAACTTTAATTAAGTCGGTAATAATCTCACTTTTAAAAATTTTATCATAATCTGATTTAAGACAATTTAATATTTTACCGCGAACAGGCATAATGGCTTGGAATGATGCGTCCCTCGCTTGCTTACAAGCACCGAGAGCAGAATCACCCTCTACAATAAAAACTTCCCTTTCGTTTACATCTTTGGAGCGGCAATCAACAAATTTTTGTATACGGTTGGTCATATCCATTTTTGACTGCAAAGATGTTTTAAGAGTTTTTCTTGTATTTTCAGCTTTAACTCTGGCACGCATATTGATAAGCACCTGATTGGCAATCTTATCTGCATCCATTTTGTTTTCGATAAAATACACTTCAAGTTGCTTGCGGAAGAAATCCGTCATAGCTTCCTGAATAAATTTGTTTGTTATGGCTTTTTTAGTTTGGTTTTCGTAAGAAGTTTGAGTTGAAAATGACGAAACTACAAAAATAATGCAATCTTCAACATCCTGTATGTTAATCTGACCGTCATTTTTAGCGTACTTGTTATTAGATTTTAAATAAGCGTTAATCTGATTTACAAACGCACTTCTAAACGCTTTTTCCGGCGCACCACCGTGTTCCAAAAAGCTTGAATTATGAAAATACTCCTTAAGCTGAGTTTTAAGCGAAAAGCATATTGCCGCTTTAATTTTAAGTTTGTATTCAGGTAAATCTTCCCTATCCTTACCCTTTCTTTCACATTCCCAATATTGCGGTGTTGTGAAAGCATTATCACCAGCAAGTTCTTTAACATAGTCCATAATACCGTCATTATAGCAAAATTCAAATGTTTCAAATTTTGATGCGGTAGTTTGGTCTTTAAGAATAAACTTAACACCGTCATTAACAATAGCTTGTCTTTTGATAGTATCTTTAAAATATTCAATAGGAATATTTATATCGGTGAAAACTTCTAAATCAGGTTTCCATTTAATGCGTGTACCCGTATCTTTCTTTTCATATTTTTCTTTCTTAAGTCCGCCGATATTTTCGCCCTTTTCAAAATGAAGCGTGTATTTATACCCGTCTGTATGAATTTCAGCATCCATATATTCAGATGCATACTGCGTAGCGCAAAGGCCTAAACCGTTGAGTCCGAGTGAGAATTCATAGTTATCCCCACCGTTATCATATTTACCGCCTGCATACATTTCGCAAAAAAGAAGTTCCCAGTTATATTTTTCTTCATTTTTATTATAGTCAACAGGAATACCACGGCCAAAGTCCTGCACCTCAATTGAGCCATCGAGAAAACGGGTTATGCAAATTTTATTGCCATAGCCCTCTCTTGCTTCATCTATTGAGTTTGACATAATTTCAAAAACAGAATGTTCACAGCCCTCTAATCCGTCAGAGCCGAAAATAACAGCCGGCCTTTTTCTTACTCTGTCTGCGCCTTTTAATGATTTTATACTTTCATTGCCATATTCTTGCTTTTTTGCCAATACTGTCCCTCCAAGTCGAAGTTCAAAATTGATATTATGATATACTATATCTTGTATAAAAGTCAAGAATCAGTAAAAAAGAGTGACAATACTTGTACTGCCACTCTTTTCAATAATTATTTAGTTTTCGTCATTTGAAGAAGAATCCGATTCACTTTCAGGTTTATTTTCATCGGTAATTTCTTCTGCTGTATCATCAGGCTTATCACTTGCGATAAAACCGTTTTCCATAAGCTGTTTGAATTCATCACCGGAAATTTTTTCATTCTTAATGAGTGTTTCGGCAACAAGTTCAAGCTTGTCATAGTGAGTTTTGAGTATTTCTTCGGTTTGAGCATAAGCATTGCGCATCATTTTTTCGATTTGAGCGTCGATTTTAGCAGATGTTGCCTCACTGTAATTATTCACATGACCGTAATCTTTACCGAGGAATACTTCATTATTATCATCACTGTAAACAACAGGACCAAGTTCATCGCTCATACCGTATTTTGAAACCATATCGCGACATATTGATGTTGCGCGCTGAAGGTCATTTGAAGCACCGGTTGAAATATCATTAAGCGAAAGAGCCTCAGCTACACGGCCACCGAGAAGTGAAATTAAATCATTAAGCATATCTGCTTTTGAATTATAGTTTTCTTCTTGCGGTGTATACCAGGTGTAACCGCCTGCACCCATTCCGCGCGGAATAATTGAAATTTCTTTAACAGGGTCATGGTCTTCAATGTAGAATGATGAAACAGCATGACCTGCTTCGTGATAAGCTGTAAGCTTCTTGGCTTTTTCGGAATATTTATGTGATTTCTTTTCAGTACCCATTTCAACTCGTGAAGTCGCATCCGATATTTCATCCATAGTAAGAGCTTTTTTCTTTCTTCTTACAGCAAGAAGAGCAGCTTCGTAAAGACGATTTTCAAGGTCTGCACCGGTAAATCCGATTGTATCCTTTGCAATTTCTTTAAGGTCAACATCGGGACCGAGTGGTTTGTTACGAGAATGAACTTTAAGTATATCTTCTCTACCATGTGCGTCAGGCCTGTTAACAGTAATCTGCCTGTCAAATCTGCCGGGTCTTAAAAGCGCCGGGTCAAGAACATCAGGTCTGTTGGTAGCGGCAATTACAATAATACCGCTGTTTGTACCAAAACCGTCCATTTCAACAAGCAGCTGATTAAGGGTTTGCTCTCTTTCATCATTTCCGCCGCCTGTACCTGCACCTCTGTGGCGGCCGACTGCATCAATTTCATCAATAAATACAATAGCAGGTGCTTTTTTCTTTGCCTGTTCAAATAAATCTCTTACCCTTGATGCACCGACACCGACATACATTTCAACAAAATCGGAACCTGAAATTGAAAGAAAAGGTGCACCGGCTTCACCGGCAACCGCCCTTGCAAGAAGGGTTTTACCTGTACCCGGAGGGCCTACAAGAAGCACGCCTCTCGGTATTCTTGCGCCGAGTTCAGTAAAGCTTTCAGGATTTTTAAGAAATTCAACAAGTTCTTCAAGTTCTGCTTTTTCTTCGTCACATCCCGCAACATCTTTAAATGTTGTTTTGCGCTTTTCATCTTCAACAAGAGTTTTGGTTTTGATTTTGCCAAAGCCAAGCGTACGGTTTGCTTCATTTGACATTGCGCCGCCCATCTTTTTAAAGGCGTAAATACCGAGTGCAATAAGAACTACAAACATCAAAAGTGACGGAAGCATACTTAAAATCCAAGTATTTGAAGTTCCTGCTTTATAGTCATAAACAATCGGTTTATCAGGGTGTTTTACATTATAAGCTTTAACATCATCCCTAATGTCATCAAGAAAATATGAAACACTTGGAACGGAATAAGTTTTTTCCTCTTTTGGTTTAGCAAAAGTTTTGTATACCAAATTACCGCTTGATAAATCAAGACTGAATTCAGAAACCTCTCCGTTTTTGAACATAGAAACAATTTGTGAATATTTCATATCAGTAGAAGTTTGCGAATTTGCAAAGAAAACTACTGCGCCGATAAGAAGTATCGGAATCAAAATATAAACAAGTATTGATTTCCAATTTTTTGACATATTATTCATTAAATAAATCCTCCGAAGGAAGTTTGATAGTAAGAATTTTTGCTGTATTGCAATCAACTTTTACTCTTTCATCAGCACAAAGCCCGATAACACCGACAATTCCGAAATCGTCACACACAACAATTTTTTTATCCCTTTTTTCAATGGGGTAAGCACTTTCATTAAAAAGCTTTTTCAATGTTTTGCTTACATTTCTGCCTGCGGGTTTAATTCTATCTCCCGGCTGCTTTGCACGAATTATGATGTTTCCAACAATTTTATCACAGTCACAGTAAAAATCAATGTTTTTATCTTTAAATTCATCAATATTTAAAATTTTGGTTACGAATTCGTCTTTTTTATTCAAATCATTAAACTTTGCAAGACGAATTTTACCTTTAGCACTGATTGCAAATACATTTTCCTTAATTTGCGTTTTACCGGATTTTAAAGTTATATCAATAACACTTTGCAGATGAATACGATTTAAAGAATAACCGTTTTCATCAAAAAACATAATCAAAATTCTCTTTTTAATTGATAAATCCAGTTCATTAAGCTTCGGCAAATCAATTTCGTTATTTTTTACGATTTTGGGATAAATGCTTTTAACATAATCATCAATAAATGCATAATCTTCATTAACATCACTTATAAAATTTTTAATATTATCCTGATAATTTGCATTAAGTTTTTCAAAAAGCGGAAGTATTTCAAGCCTTATTAAATTTCTGCTGTACGCACTGTCGCTATTGGTACAGTCAACTCTGTAAGGTATATTATTATCATTGCACCATTTGCGAATCTCGCCTGAAGAAACTTCAATGAAAGGGCGAATAATCTTTCCTCTTACCGCCGGAATCGAACAAGCACCTTTCAATCCCGTTCCCCTTGCAAGTCTAAACAAAAGTGTTTCAATATTATCTGTAAGATTATGAGCAGTGGCAATTTTATCACATTCAATAGTGTTAAAAAAGTCGTATCTTGCCATTCTCGAATATTCTTCAACACCCATTTTTGCCTTTTTTGCAAGATTTGGTGCATCAATCGTTTTCAGATAAAAATTTACGCCAAGTTTTTTACAGTAATTTTTAACAAATTCAGCGTCATTTACCGAGTCTTCACCACGAATACCGTGTTCAATATGAGCAACACATATATCTAAATCATACTTTTCTTTAACAGACACAAAAAACTCCAACAATGCAATGGAGTCGGCTCCGCCGGAAACACCGATGAGAACTCTGTCCCCCCTTGAAAGCATATTATATTTTTTGACTGTTTTAAGTACTTTATTATTCATAATTTGATTTATCAACCGCTCTGAATCTTGTAAATTCTTTATCAAATGTTAATTCTATTGAGCCGGTTGCACCGTGACGGTTTTTAGCAACAATAAGCTCTGTTTTATTAGCATCAATTTGGTCTTGCTTATCTTCATCAACTTCCGTGCTGTAATATGCTTCTCTGTAAAGGAATAGAACAATATCGGCATCCTGTTCAATAGAACCCGATTCACGAAGGTCGGCAAGCTGCGGCTTATGGTTTTTACCATGGCCTTCAGTACCTCTTGAAAGCTGGGCGCAACATATTACAGGAATATTCAAATCTTTAGCCATCATTTTAAGGCTTCTTGTAATTTCAGATACTTCCTGTACCCTGTTTTCTTTTTTGGCAGCAGAAGAAATAAGACCTAAATAGTCAATAATTATGCAGTCAACATTTCTCATTCTGCGAACGCGTGATTTAATTTCAGGTACTGTTATAGCTGATGTATCATCAAGGTAAAGTTCAACATCATTATATGTTGCGGCGGCATTGCCGAGTCTTACCCATTCATCATCAGTCAGTTCACCTGTTTTAAGCTTTTGTGATTCAACACCCGCCTGCGATGAAAGAAGCCTTTCCGCAAGTTCCGTTTTCTGCATTTCCAAGCTGAATACAACACACTTTTTTCTTGCACCCATAGATATATTCTGTGCAAGGTTTAATGCAAAGCTTGTTTTACCCATAGCAGGACGCGCACCTATGAGAATTAAATTACCTTTATTAAGCCCGGTAAGCATTTTATCAAGCATACCGAAACCGGACGGAATACCCTTATATTGCTCTTTATCTTCACCTGTAATTTGTGCCAGTTTGGTATAAACATCATTTACAATAACTTCACTGACTTTTGCAGGGCCGTTAGATTCCCTGCCCTGCCTAATATTATAAATACTTTGCTCTGCATTATCCAAAATGTTTATTGCATCAGCCTCACCACTTGTTGCATCTTCAATAATTTTTGAAGATAAAGAAACGAGCTGGCGAAGATAATACTGCTCTTTTACGATTTTAGCATAATATACAACATTTGCGGTTGACGGAACAGATTGTGCAAGCTGCAAAAGATAATCTCTTCCGCCTGCTTCATCATACTTTCCGTCTTTAGCAAGTGCGTCGGCAATAATTACAGGGTCAATAGCTTTTGAGTTGCTGTACATAACCATCATGCTGCTGAAAATAGCATTATGCTGCGGAAGATAAAAAGATTCAGCATTTACATGTTCAATTACTTCTTCAATACATTCAGGCTTAATCAAAATCGAACCTAAAACAGATTGCTCTGCTTCAAGGTTAAACGGCATATTTACCGAGCCTGAAACATTTAATGAGTCAGCCATAAATTAAGCCTCCGACACCTGAACGAATATCTTTGCACTGATTCCCTGATATACTTTAATTTCTGCCTGAACAGTACCAAATGCTTTAACATCAGGCATTACTATCTTTCTCTTGTCAACATCGATTCCGAGTTCTTCCTTAATTTGTTTTGAAACATCTTTAGATGTTACAGAACCGAAAAGTTTACCGTTTGCACCGGCTTTTGCTTTAAGCTTAAAAGTTTTACCGTCAAGCTTATCAGCATCTGCTTTAGCAGCTTTAATTTCTTCAGCTTTGTGGAATTTTTTAGATGCTTCTTTATTGTTAAAATCATTCATTGCACTTGAATTTGCTTCAATTGCAAGTCCTTTTGGAAAAAGGAAATTTCTTGCATATCCGTCAGATGCGTTTACAAGATCGCCCTTCTTACCGAGACTCTTAACATCTTGCTGTAAAATTACTTTCATCTTAATGTTCTCCTTTTTATATTTCCATCAAAATAGGTAAAATCATAGGTCTGCGCTTTGTTCTTTCGTACATAAGGCGTGAAAGTTCGTCACGAAGTCCCGATTTAACTGCATTCCAATCGTGAAATTTAACATTATAATTTTCATCAATAACTCTGCAAGCAAGGTCCCTTGCAGAATTCATAAGTGCTTCATTTTCACGAACATAAACAAATCCGCGTGAAACAATATCCGGCCCGCTTACTACTTGACCTGTTGAGCTGTCTATTGTAGCAACAACTATAATTATACCGTCCATTGAAAGATGCTTTCTGTCATTAAGAACGATATTGCCTACATCGCCGACACCTATACCGTCAACATATACTTCCCCTGAAGGCACATTTTCAACAAGTTTAATTTTATCATCGCAAAGTTCGATTTTTTCACCTATATTTGCGATATAAATATTCTTTTTATCAATACCCATTGCCTCGCCGAGTTTCGCATGCTTTTGAAGATGTTTTTGCTCACCGTGAACAGGAATGAAATATTTAGGCTTAACAAGGCCTATCATCAATTTTAATTCTTCCTGGCAGGCATGGCCTGAAACATGCACATCATACATTTTTTCATATATTACTTCAACTCCGTGGCGCATAAGTTCGTTAACAACATTGCCTACCATTTTTTCATTACCCGGAATAGGTGTAGCTGAAATAATAACATAATCATTCGGTGATAATGTAACCTTGGTGTGCGCACCGAAAGCTATTTTGGTAAGCGCAGACATAGGCTCGCCCTGCGAACCGGTAGTTATAATTACAAGCTGGTCATCGGCATAGTTTTTGATAGTATTTATATCAATCAAAAGCCCCTGCGGTACATTCAAATAGCCGAGTTCACTTCCGACTTTTACAAGATTTTCAAGGCTGCGACCTACAACCGCAACCTTACGCTTACTTGCATAAGCAACATCAATAATTTGCTGTACCCTATGAATGTTTGATGCAAAGGTTGCAACAACTATTCTCTTTTTGTTTGCTTTTCTAAATAAGTTTTCAAAACTGTCACCGACAGATTTTTCACTCGGTGTATATCCCGGCCTTTCGGCATTAGTTGAATCTGACAAAAGTGCCAATACACCCTTACGGCCGTATTCTGCAAATCTGCTTAAATCAATCATATCACCATCGACAGGGGTGGTATCAATTTTAAAGTCGCCTGTTTGGATAATTACACCGGCAGGGCAACGAATTGCAAGGCCTACCGCATCAGGAATTGAGTGATTAACATGAATCATTTCAATATTAAAAGAACCGAGCGTAATATTATCCCTCGGTTTAATTTCAACAAGCTTTGCCGAATTTAAAAGCCTATGTTCTTCAAGCTTTCCCTTAATTAAACCAATAGTTAATTTTGTGGCATAAATAGGAATATTCACCTTTTTAAGAAGATATGCCAAACCTCCGATATGGTCTTCATGCCCGTGAGTTATAATTATACCTTTGATTTTATCTGCATTGTGTTCAACATAAGAAAAATCGGGAATCACAAGGTCAACACCGGGTAAATCCGCATCAGGAAAAGCCAGACCGCAATCAACAAGAAACATATCGTTTCCGTATTCATAAAGAGTCATATTCTTTCCAATTTCGTTAATACCGCCCAAAAATGCAATGCGAACAGACTCCTTAACCTCCGGTGGAATTTGAGCCTTTCTTTTATTTGTCTTACGGTAAGTTACATATCGCTTTTTGGAATTCCGTTTTCCGCTTGCGACCTTTCCGTAAGGCTTATTCTGATTTGTCATTAAATTAAAAACCTCCATAAATTAAATTTTTTCCGTTCAACTGAAATTATAGTATATAATATATGATTATAAATAGATTGTCAAGTGCTGTAAAATCAAATCAATTGCAATATTAACACTAAACTCTATATTGATTATTGCCAAATTTAATGGTAAAATATATAAAATTTTTTAGTTGGTGAAAAATATGAAAAATGTTCAAATTTATACTGACGGTGCCTGCTCCGGAAATCCAGGTAAAGGAGGCTGGGCCGCAGTACTTGTATATGGAAAAAAAGAAAAAGAGCTTGTGGGTGGAAGCGAAAGTACAACAAATAACCGTATGGAGCTTTCGGCAGTGATTGAAGCTCTAAAAGCACTAAAAGAACCTTGCGAAGTTAAGCTTACAACAGATTCAAAATATGTGTGTGATTCAGTAACAAAAGGCTGGGTTTACTCCTGGCAAAAAAACAATTGGAAAAAAGCAGACAAAAAGCCTGCATTAAATGTAGATTTATGGGAAGAATTATTGCCGCTTTTAGAAAAGCACACAGTTACATTTAACTGGGTAAAGGGGCATAACGGGCATCCGTATAACGAAAGATGCGATGAGCTAGCAGTAAACTACTACAAAAATCTTTAAATATCGTTTTTATTAAGTATTCCTATACCCACACCCAATTTACCGCCATTTTGCATAAAGCGTTTAGCGTTTCTTTGCAAAGTGGTTTTTTCTTTATATTTTGATTTTATAATTTTCCTTTTTCCAAAAATGCGTTCAATCGCCTGCCTGTCATCTTCAACCGAATATACCAAATCAAACAATGATGAAAACCGCAAAATATTGCTTGAACTATCCATAAACCTCCAATTTTCGCCATATAACAGCCAACTTTCACAAAAGAAATATTCAAATTTATAATCGAAAAAATACTGTGCAAAAAAGGATTGTGCTTTTTTAACGGAATTCACACAATCTGCATAAACAAGCTTTTCACCCTGCGGAATATGAACATATATAAGATTCTCACCGAAATTAAAAGGTAATAAATCATAATTCAAAGTGCGATTATCACACTTATAAATTTGAAATTGAAGCCTGCCTATTTTGAAAAGTTCAAAATTAAGATGATTTTTTATCCAGGCAAGATTTTTTAAACCTTTGTTGTTATTATTTTCACACCAGACGACAATATCTTTCATTGTATCAAAATATATATCATCACTGATATTTGCTCTTTTATATTTAGGATAAGTAATTTCTGCACTATACATTAAAGCAATTGCAAGTTTAGTTAAATCATTCTTTACAAAAAGTGATTTAAAATCACCGCTTTTAGCTTTATTACACAAATAAATAAGCTTAGCCCTGTCTCTATCAACAAGGCTAAGCACTTTATTTTTTAATTTGGTATTAAGATTTATTTTATCCGCTAATAACTGAATATCCATAAAATTACTATTGTGCCGGCTGAGTATCGGAAGCCTGAGTATCGGAAGCCTGGGTATCGGAAGCCTGGGTATCACTTACCGGGGCAGATGTATCTGCCGGCTGTGAAGATTCATACTTCGAAATAAGGCCTGATGATTGAATATGAACCACTTCGTATTTCATTTTGTAATTTGTCAGAACAGGCAATACTTCTTTATTTAAGAAATTACTGTCTGCGTGCTCATCCTGGACCGTAAATTCTTTATTACTGTCCTGATACTTAATTTCCCTTTCCAATGAGCCAATATCATCAAGTTCTGTACCCTCATAGAAAATATAAGTACCCTTGATTGTAATAGTATTAGCAAAAGGATTTACAGCCTGGGTTGTATAAGATTTTTGAGTTTGGGCGGTAGTTTGCTTTTGCGGTAATTTGATAGTACCGTTATTAAATAAAACGACAAGTACAACTGCAAGTATCGCAATTAAAATGCAAAGAACATATGGCCATTTCTTCTTTTTCTTTTCTTTCTTAAATCTATGCCTTTCCAAAGTAGGCATATCCGAATCCTCATCAACATGAGTATTTTGCATACTCACCTCTGTGTTAGCCTCTTGGTAAGAGGCATCATCTTTTTTATGTACAACAAGAGGAGAATCAAGATTTTCCTCTTTAATTTCTTCAATATCCATAAAAATCTCCCAAGAAAATTTATTACTTGAATTATAACACAAATATATCTGATTTTCAATAACTATTGAATTTATTAAAACAAATTGATATAATTAAACTATCAACTAATACATACGGAGTGATTTTATGAAAATATTAGCATTTGATATTGGCGGAACAAATATTAAATACGCATTATGTAACGAAAAATTCAATATTACTGACAGACATACCGTCCCTACCGAAGCAGAAAAAGGCGGTCAGGAGCTTGTTCAAAAAGTCATCCGTATAATTGAAAGCTATGATGATATTGACAGAATTGCAATATCAACAGCAGGTCAGGTTGACAGCAAAAACGGAATAGTTGTTTATTCCACCGGAAATATCCCGTATTACACTGGAATGATGGTTAAAAAAATCATCGAAAACAAAACAGGAATATTAACCTATGTTGAAAATGATGTTAATGCATTTGCCCTCGGCGAAGCAAGATTCGGCGCCGGCAAAGGTCACAGCGACTTTTTATGTCTTACATACGGAACAGGTATCGGCGGTGCATTATTTCTTGATAACAAGCTTTATAAAGGCAACAGCTCATCTGCCGGTGAATTCGGCCATATGATTACCCACGCCGGTGGAAGGCAATGTAATTGCGGCGGCGAAGGTTGCTATGAATGCTATGCATCGGCAAAAGCTTTAATAGAAGCAGTTAACAAAGCAAATTCAACAAATCTTGATGCTTTTCAAATTTTTGAAAAAGAAAACTTTGATAAACCTGAAATAAGGTCGGTTATTGATAAGTGGATTGATGAAATGATTATCGGCTTGATAAACATTATTTATATATTTAATCCGCCTTTGATTGTACTCGGCGGCGGAATTATGAATGAAGATTATGTTATTGACCTTATAGACAGAAAAATATATAATCTTTTAATGGATAATTTTAAAAATGTAAATATAGTAAGGTCAAAACTCAAGAGTGATTCGGCACTGCTCGGAGTTGCTTATGAAGCCGCAAAATTATAAATACAGACATAAAGGCGATGTACCGCAGTAGGTACATCGCCTTATATTATGCCGTTAAATTTATTATCCCGATTATAGATAAATGAAGAGGATAGTAAATATAGAAAAGCCATTTCATAAATTTGTTAATTTTCGGTTTTTTGCCGCGTTCTCCATTATAGAGATAAATTATCGGAATTGAGAGAACTACGCACATTTGTATAAGTCCATATGCCTTATCAATTGCAAAGAAATATACCGCTGAATAAATAGCTACATAAAAAATCATCCAAAACATTTGATTTTTAAACTTTCCTCTGTTTGTGCCGATAGCTAAAATGCAAAGTGAAGCAACGCAGCTCCAATCGCTCGGCAGAGTAATCACACAAATCGCAATAATGCTTAATACTTTTACAAATGAGTTGAGTTTTTCACTGTTAGCAACACGGAGCATAACAAGCCCCCACGCAAGCGACCACATAACGCTTGTTTGATTTAAAACATTACCATAATAGAAAGGAATAAACGACTTTGCATCAACAAAATCATTTGATGCAAATATATAAGCAAAATGTGAAATTACAGCAAATATAAAAAGCCTTGCAGTGTATTTGTTTATATTTTTTGTATAGTGGTAACCCTCTGCAATAAAATAGCACATAATCGGGCAAGTCAACCTGCCGATAATATGCATAATAACCGGCACCGCATCAAGCGGATAACCGGGAAATACTGCCCAAGCGATATGGTCAACCGTCATAGCAACGATTGCAATCAATTTAAGTTGATTAGAATTAAGTAATTTGTTTTTCGTCATAATTAACACCGAAATGATTTTGTCATCCAATCGCTGCCAAAACAGCTTAATCCGCGCAATTAAAATCTTATTTTACGACTTGTTTCATTTCACTTTGATAAAATTCAAGTGCTTTGTCTATTGCTTCCTTACCGGCAGGTTCAAACGGTTGCAAAACACTGAATACGTGCGGTAAACTTTCGCCGTATTCCTTGCCGTAATTTGCAAGTTCACACGAAACGCCGTTCTTTTTTAGAAGCTCATAAAGCTTAATGGTTTGATTTTTTGCAAGAGTATCCCCACTGCTTGTAATCAAATATGTAGGCGGCATTTCATTTGCAAAAGGCAAAATCTCATCAAAATCCATATAATTGTATGTTTTGCTGTTTTTATAATTTTTTCCCCAAAGCGGCTTTGTATAAACGCTGAACCAACCGCCGTCTTTCATATAGGAAACAGGAGAGGTCAAAACCAGAGCAGTCAGCTTAATGTCGGCGCTTTCGGTACCAAATATATCTCTTAATTCTTGACTTTGAAGTAAAACACTTGCGTAAGACGCCAACATACCGCCTGCCGAATCGCCTGTAAGCATAATATTTTCGCAGTCGCAAGGATAGTTGTCAATATTTTCGCCTATCCATTCAAGCGCAGACATAACATCCTTAATCTGCTCATTAACATTAACATCAGGCACAAGACGGTAGTTAATATCAAAAACAACATATCCCCTGTCGACAAGCGCACGGCAATAATTTTCATTAAGCCCTTTATCACCATACATCCAACCGCCGCCGTGAATATCAATAATAACCGGAAGCTTATCATTTTCAGAAATATTGTTAGGATACATCACATCAAGCTTATGATAATAATTTCCGTCATCTATGTACGCAATATCGCTTATAAGTTCAATATTTTGAGGAGGATTTTGCTTTGCATGCTTGCTTTTATCACCGCCGTCACAAAAGCGCCAAACCATTTGCATAATTTTAACAATAGGATTTTTAGCTATTCCCTTTCCGCTTTCATCTTTATAATCAACTGTATCTGATTTAACCATAGCTCCTACATAAATAACATTCTTATCGGTGTCATATCTAGGCAAAGTAGTTAAATTAACAAATGCAACAGCAATTACAATTATAGCAACAATAACAATCAAGATAATCTTCAATGCTATACCCTTCTTTTTCTTTGTTTTAGTTTGATTTTCCATATAAAATCCTCTTTCATTATTATGTGTATACCAAAATTTTACACTAATAAAAAGATATTGTCAATTTCGAATATATAATTATAAGCTATCTCTTGCTTTTTACTATTTCTTTTTCTTTTCCAAAATTAAAAGCTGTCAGCATTATGTACCCTGCGAATATAGGAAAAATTTCAATCAACGCAGTTTCTTTAAATATAATCAGCATTATTAAATCAATAACCAAAATCAAAGCACTTACTACCGAAAAAATATATTTCTTATTGACCAAAAATGCAAGAAATACATTTATCCCCATAGCACCGGAAAAAACCAATGAACCAATGCAATGCGCTAAATACTGCGGATATTTACTGTAATCATAAGTAAAATAATATAAAATTTGTATTTAGTTTGAGAAAAAGCAACAATTATTCCGGACGAAAGAGCCATATATGTTACAATACCCCATATTGTAAATAATATATGATGTTTTAGTCCAACGGTTGATAATGCACTTTTGTTTCCAAAAAGACCGCAAATTGCCAAATAATATATTGTTATAATTATTGCAAATACTGTTAAAATAAATGATATTGTTTTATTCTTCATATTAAAAATACCTTTTTTAAAGAATTCTATTTATCCGTGCAAGCATGACGAAATAGGAAAGCCCCAATCTATTTTCAAGTAACATATCGCACCTTTGAAAACTAAAATTTCTCATAAAACTATTATTTATTGTAACATTTTTTTAATTATAATTCAACTTAATGATATGCTGATGGGTATTACGAATGAATTTGAATTGTGATTGATGCTTTTTTGATGATGTACCAAACGGATTGGGTGAATTGTGTGGCACAAAGTGAACAAAAAACGGTGTAAAAATGAAAAGACGGCGTACGGAAAAAACCGTGCGCCGTAATTTTATCTATATGGAAAAAGCAAGTAAAATCGCCGTAAAATAGCGTAAATAAAGGAAAAAAGCACCGAAAATTCGGTGCTTTTTTTGGCAGGGGCTTTATAATCAACTCAATGCGTAAACAGTCCACCGGACTGTTTACTGTCAAAAGTGCAAGCACTTTTGAATTTCGTGGTTCAAGTCCTTCTGCTTTCACAACAAAACAAAAAGACACCCGCAGGTGTCTTTTTATTTTGGCAGGGGCAGAAGGACTTGAACCCTCGGCACGCGGTTTTGGAGCGAAATAAAGCACGCTTTCAGTTAAGCCGCGTGTTAAAATACAGTTCCCCACAAAATCCACATAATAACAGCACTTTCGGGATTTGAAAGTGCTGTTACTTTTTGGCTTTTTAATTTTTAATGAAAATTGATGCTTTTTTGATGCTCTTGAAATTTGAGAAGTATCATAACTCAAATATAATGCACCCCACTATAAGAGGCAGTGACAAATAATAGTAAAACCCTCTTGATATGGATTTACTATTTGTATGTTTATTATAGCATTTTGATTAGAACTCATGTTTATGTTTATTTATTGATAGATAATAAATTGAAAATCAAAGGCTTAATTATAAATTCACTTATTCCAAAGTGACATTAGAGTTGTCACTTTGGATGTCACTTTAATTTACAAATAATTGTAGTATATCGCCCTTCATTAGCATAAGCGGTTGTCGTCAATTCAAACTTGATAACGAACGCATCACCAAATCTACATCCTTGTTTTCAAGTTCCTGAATGATATGAAGATAAGTTTTCTGCGTGGTTGTCATACTTGAATGCCCTAATCTTTGTGCAACACTTGCTATTGATACCCCTGCAAACAAAAGCAAAGAAGCGTGTGTATGTCTCAAACCGTGAATTGATATTATAGGAATTCCGGCTTTCTTGCAATGTCTTGTAAGAATATCATTCACAGTAGAATTATACACTTTGCCCGAAACAAAAATCGGTTCATCTTCCGGTAAATCTTTAACTAATGTCGAAAACTGAATTATCAGTTGCCAATCTATCTGTATTCTTCTAACAGAAGATTGGTTTTTAGTTGGCATAAAACCACAATTGCCTTTATAATCCCAAGTTTTGTTAATTGATAAGGATTGTTTAGAAAAATCGAAATCATTTGGCGTTATTGCTAATGCTTCAGAAAATCTCATTCCAGTTTTCGCAACCAATAGAATAAACCAATCCCAATTAAGTTCTTGATTAAGTTCCAAGACCGACAATAATTTATGCAACTCAAATTGATTGAGATATTTAATCTTCTTGTGTCTCGGTTTTTTGCCTTTAATAATGGCTTTTCTCGTCGGATCTCGTTCAATAAGTCCTTCGTCAACAGCATCAAGCACTGCCCCTTTAAGTTGATGATGAAAATCCATTGTTGTCTGCCTCTCGTGCAGTTTAGCGTAATCATTAAGCAGCTTTTGATATGTTATTCTTGAAAGTTCGCACACTTTCAAATCCGGTGCCAATCGCTTTATCCATGAAAGCGTAAGCAGATATTTGTCCATCGTGACTTTTCTTATCGCCCCTTCCTTGTACACTGTTATCCATTGAGCGTAGTAATCATAGAATAAGTCTGTTTTGTTTATGTTATTCAGCATAATTTCCTCCAATTATTATAAGGGCTTACGCTGATGAAGGGTGATAAGGTTGTCAAGCTGCTGAAAATAACCGCCTATTTTTATCTGCTCGGCTGTTGTCGGTATTTTGACCTCAGCATTTTTAATATTTTCTGAGTTAAGAGATTCAAATGTTGAGCCACAGGAAAGTGTTTTCCAAAAACCGTCTGCATCCATTTTTACGAGGAGTTGATAAATAAATTCATTTCCTTTAATTGCAGCAACACCACGCCCGATTACCGCATTATAAGAGGTTTTTCCCATTGCTCCAGCCGGAGCACGGACACTCATTATTAAGTCACCTGCATCTGCTTTCTTGGTAATTTGAGTTGTCCAAATGCGAGGGCAAACCCAGCCATTTTGCAAATCGGCATTACCTTGAACAAGGATATAATCGCTTGGCTCATCCGAATAGGTATTACCATCCGGCGATTGCCCCATAGTTATTTGCACGACATCACCGAGCTTACGCTGTTCCCAAGAAAAAGCAAGGGAGTCAAGATTTCTCCTGACCCCCTAGTTAATTTTGTATACGAAACATGAAATCATTGCAAAAACCATAAACTTTTTCGTTTCATATACCGTTTAGGCAATATCATATTCAATTTAAATAGAATTAAACCCCGTTTAGAATTACTTCCCTCAAAAAAGCATCTGCTTCCATTTTAACTTCTCGTTTTTTTACCAATGCTTTACCGAGCTTTTTCTCAAGATATGTTCTCGCTTTATCCAAATTCAAATCACAAAACAACTCATCGTACCTGTTGAATTCGTTAATTTTTGATTCTGTTGGATGAAGGTTAATTAAAAATCTGAGTTTATCGGGATTCAATCCCATACCTTTGGAAATCTCACTAATCTTATCGTTATAGCTTTTTGCCTTATATTCTGCGATATAATCCGACAGGTTTTTATTTTCCTCAACAGCCAGACCGTTTTCAACATCGTTTAAGAATTGCCTTGCAAAGGACTGATCTTCCTGAGAAAGAGCCGCAAATGATTTATGGAGTTCATCAAGATTCCTTTGCTTCGCTTCAGCATTGCCAGCATTCAAATCTTTGATGAACTGTTTAAAACGGGAATTCATATAATCGTTATCAATTACATCTGTACTGATTTCAGTGATATGTGGGTCAATGTCATACGGTGGGTCAGGATTGCCTGGGCTTACTACGAACAGCTCCTTATATCTTTGAACAAGTATGAGGTATGTTTCCTTGTCAATTTTAACTTTAACCGTTGTTTGTGGACTGTCGTCGTGGTCAAAATTATATTCACAATTTCCCCAGTAGAAGCCCTGAATTTTTGCAGAGTCAAGTTTGTCCTGGAAAGAATGAAATAATTTTGCAAATTTCTTTTTCCATCCATCATCACAATAATTTTGTTCAAAGTTTTCAATTCCTACTGCTTCAAAATGACTGCAAATATCATCAAAAATCAAGTTTAATGAATTGAGATTTTTTTCAAGTTTATCTACAAAAACGCCAAAAGGTCTGTTACCGGAATACTCATCAACAGCTGCCTTAAAATTTGCTGTCATTGTATGTGGATATCTATACCAGACTATTGTTCCGTGTTTCTTTTCCGGTCCAAAAAGTCTGTTCGTTCTTGATGCAGTCTGAATAAAGTTTTTACTTCTCTGCATTTTATCGAGATAAACCGTATTAATCCATTTTGAGTCAAATCCGGTCAAAAGTTGATCTACAACAATAACAATATTCAGTTGCTGATTTATTTCAAGGTTAATATACGGGTCTTTATGCGCAAGACGTTTACACAAGTCTTTTTTAAATTTGTCATAATTGGCGTGAGTATAACTCTGACCGAACATATCTCTGTAATCATTCAGAATTTGCGTTATACCTTGCATTTTCAAAATAGCATTATTTCCGTTGTCATCGCTTGCATCAAAAAGTGCCGTGACATTTAGGCTGTGATTACCTTTTTCACGCTCTTCCCTGAATATTTTATAATACTCAATAGCTTCGGGAATACTACTCGTTGCGAATATTGCATGAAACAGTGAGTTGTAACTTCTTACTGTCCATCTTTTTAGAATGTTTTCAACAACCTTTCTTCTGTAATTATCGGTTTGATATTGAGTAACGGGAATATGCTTTTCAATCTCAGTCATTGGGCAAGGTTCTGTGCCTTGATTAAGATAATAAAGATATTTGTCACGCTTCATATCGTCAGCCATTGCCTCTGCTTCGGTAACAGCATGAACAAGGTTAAGCCCGACTTTCACTCTCAGGTCGTTGTCGTCAAATATATGCACTTCATAAGGGTCAAATCCTAAAACATTGCGGTCTCTTATACCGTGGGCTATTGTATATCTATGCTTTTCAGAACCGAAAATATCTTTTGTTAGGGCATGATCTGGTGTGCCCGTATAACCGAAAAACATTGCTGTTGGAAAAGTGTGTTCGATATTTTGATGCATTTCACCGTTCTGATCTCTGTGACATTCATCAACAATAAAGACAATATGCTTTCCCCTGATTTTGTTGATAACAGACTGTGGTACATCGCCCTCTTTAATACGAGACATTTTCTGAATAGAAGTAATGATAACTTTTTTGTCAGCCTCATCACTTTTCAATAGTTTTATAAGTGCATCGGTATCACTTGTGTTATTGATAGAGACATCAACATTGGCAAAATTAGTATAATCGGTATAGGATTGATCGCCAAGCTCTACTCTGTCAATCAGAAAAACTACTTTGTCTGCTTTTCTGTTCATATTTGCAATGAGTTGCGCCGTTTTGAATGATGTGAGTGTTTTTCCGCTGCCTGTGGTATGCCAGATGTATCCCGCTTTTTGCTCGGCTTTTGTCCAATGAGATGCAGATACTGTATTTGAAACATTCAGTGCGGCGTAAACTTGGTATGGACGCAGCACTTTCAAAACGCCGTCAGAGGCATCCGGTACAGTATAGAAACCGATCATCTCATGTGCTCTCGGAATCATAAGAAGCGAATGAGCAAATTTATGCCATTCATTGATATATTCATTGTTTATATCAGTCCAATGAAAATAGTAAAGGGGATTAAATTTACCGTCAAGGCCGGGATTTGCGAAATAGACTGACTCCTCCGGATTCATGGCAATAAACACTTGAATAAGAGAGAAAATGCCGGTGAACGCATTGTTTGTCATATACTTTTGGATTTGTGTTTCCGCCTGACTTAACGGTACACCACTCTTCTTTAGTTCTATGTGATATACAGGCATACCGTTGATAAGCAACATTAAATCGCCACGTCTATTTGGATAAACATTGTTTGTTGTTTTAAATCTCGGTTGTTCGACTATTTGGTATCTGCTGTTTCCAGCGGCAATTTCCATACGGTCATATATTTTAAGGGTCACGGGTCCACTGAAATGAGCAGTGTCATCCTGATTATCCCTTATTACCGTTACACTTTTGCCGTTAATGAATGTATTCAGTTTATACGGACTTTTAAGTGCATCAATCTGACCGAGAATTTGCCTCATTTCTCCGTCTGTGAGTCTGCATCCATTTAAGTGGTCAATATCATTATTGTTTTCGTAAAGAATGTTGGCCCAGTTTTTTATCAAATCTTCTTCTGTGGGATTTTTAATAAGTCCGTCCTTCCAGCCGCAACTCTGTTGAAGGTAGTTTATAAGGTCTCTTTCAAAGAGCAATTCGTCATTGTATGGCATAATTTCATCTCCTTAATTCACAAATATCTTTTTAAGGTGGGTTTTTAAGTTTTTTAAGCTCACGCTGATGAAGGGCGATAAGGTTGTCAAGCTGTTTGAAAAACACACCGATGGCTTGCTGTTCAATCAGACTTGGAAGCCAAGTCTTCAATTCAGAAAACTCTGTTCTATTTATAATTTGCATTGTTCCGGCAGCTGCGGAGCCTTTCATTTTTGCAGACCACAACGCACTTTCTGTTAAAAGAAAATAAGGGTCACACTTGTTTTCATTCGGTGTTAATCCGTTAATCTGCTGATTGAAACTACCCGTATTTCCGAGCATTGTGTTCTTTCCGATACTCGCAATGCAGGTTACGAGTATGGTGTTTTTCGGAACAACACGACCGACTTGTTGACCTAAGTCGCTCAATTTCCTTGCACTGTCAAATGTGATGTTCTCACATATATCAGTTGGAGTAACCCATACGATTCCGTCATCTGAATAGTAGTCAGGAATAGATGTTGATGGGGTGTTGCCAGTCGTAATTGTTCCTAACTCACCCAGCTTACGCTGTTCCCAAGAAAAAGACAATTACAAGCGTTCACGCACCATCATAAGGGCGTATCCAAGCAGATTTTGACCGTTCCATTTGGCTTTGTTGAGTCTATCGGGGTCTTTCATTGACAACCCAATACCCCAAATATGGTCTTTTACGGCGCACTCTGCCAAAACAGCATTTCCTGTTGCTTTAAGTTTCGTTTTTAACTTCTCGTTTTGCGAGAACTTTGCCAAAAGCCCCTCGTAAACTACAATTTGACGAATGCCATTCCACATACTCTCATCGTAGTTTGATACCTGCCTGCCAAGTAATTTGATTTCGGCAACATCACTTGTTGATAAGATTTGAGCTGCTACCGCTTCATCTCCAAAGCAGATTGCTTTGCGGTACATCATAAATTGTTCCATCGAAGAAAACGCTACACCGTCCACCGTAAAAGGTGACGGATACCAATTGCTCAAATAGCCGTTATCTTCATCGGGATTGTGAAAGCAAACAATATTCATCACACTTCACCGACTTTTTGCACTGCCAAATCAAGTTCCAAGTCGTGCAAACCGTAGTATGCTTTTTTTATGAAATCAAGCGGTATCTTTTTCAGCACCACGGTACTCGGAATGTTGTAATACCATTGATAGTAAGCATAAAACTCGCCAATCCAGTCAGGCATAAAGCCGTCAAGAGCCTTGCCGGACTTCAAGGAATACTTTTCTGTTTCGGTAAAGTATTTCCACAATTCTTTGGCGTCCATTGTATTGACATAGGCTTTTGCCTCGTCAATACTTTTTCGTGTTTTGCTTGTCATATAAGTCTTGATAAAATCCTCGGTATCTTTATCGGGATAAGTTTGAGCAACAAAGTCAAAGAGCTTACCCTGATTTTCTACCACATCATTCAAATAATCCTGTGAATAGGCTCTCATAATCATCACTCCTCAAAAAGTGTGCTAAATACTTTTGTTACTCGATTGGCGTCGGAATCAACAAGTTCACGCATTTTCTGCCTTGCGGTAATGTCTCGCTGATTGTACTTTTCGTTAAACTCTGTGTATTCAACAGTTTGTAAGCCGTCTGCCACTTCGTACAGTTTGGAATAAGCAAGTTCAGACTTTATACAATACTGAATACCTAAACCGCCAAGAGAAAGTAATTCCTCAAGAATATCCATATCGATATTGTCTCTTACGAATTCCTTTGCGATATAGAAATATGAGGCGTTTGCTCTCCAACCTTTGATAACATCGTACTTGTCGGTATCTACACCGTATTTTGCAATAAATTTCTTTGCAAGCATACGGTAACGCTTTGAGTCGGCTGCGTCTCTGTGCTTCATCAGTTCTGCAAGCCACGCAAGTACACCTTTTTCTTGAAAATCTAAAATTATAAGACCATCTGTATCAAGTTCATACCGATGAACATATCCATTTAACTCATTTGGACGGCATACTGCCCATTCTTTTGCAAGGTCTATGCTTTCGGTAAGATAAAATCCTCGTCCGTAGTCGTGTTTTTCCTCGCCTTTGCCGAATGTAGGCACTACAATTTTGTCAGGAGTACCGTGATATAAAGTTATTTTTTTCATTTTTTCTTTTCCTCCTAAACAAACATCTTTTCGAGCATAGATTTCTTGATATTTTGAAGCTTTTCTAACTCACGCTGATGAAGGGCGATAAGGTTGTCAAGCTGTTTGAAAAACACACCGATGGCTTGCTGTTCAATCAGACTTGGAAGCCAAGTCTTCAATTCAGAAAACTCTGTTCTATTTATAATTTGCATTGTTCCGGCAGCTGCGGAGCCTTTCATTTTTGCAGACCACAACGCACTTTCTGTTAAAAGAAAATAAGGGTCACACTTGTTTTCATTCGGTGTTAATCCGTTAATCTGCTGATTGAAACTACCCGTATTTCCGAGCATTGTGTTCTTTCCGATACTCGCAATGCAGGTTACGAGTATGGTGTTTTTCGGAACAACACGACCGACTTGTTGACCTAAGTCGCTCAATTTCCTTGCACTGTCAAATGTGATGTTCTCACATATATCAGTTGGAGTAACCCATACGATTCCGTCATCTGAATAGTAGTCAGGAATAGATGTTGATGGGGTGTTGCCAGTCGTAATTGTTCCTAACTCACCCAGCTTACGCTGTTCCCAAGCTTCAGTAAATCCCTTAAAACGAATTTCAGGTACATTTGAGCCATTTTTCGGGAACATTTTTTCAAGCATAGATTTTTTGATATTGTGCAACTTTTCATACTCACGCTGATGAAGGGTGATAAGGTTGTCAAGGTTTTTATAAAAATTTCCAATAGCTTTCTGTTCGTCAAGATTAAATGGCATGGAAAGGTTAAGCAAACGCACCATTTCAGTTCCAACAGATTGTCTTGTAGAACCATTGCTTTTTCCTTCAAACTGTTTCTTGAACTGCGGAGTATTCATGTAAGCATACAAATAATCTATATTTATATTCTCCGAAAATTGAAGAACTGAAATTGTTGGAGAAATCGCATACTTTCCTATATCTGAGCGCAATCTTATTACCTTTCCTAATGACGCAACTCTTCCTAAACCAAGTGATGGGACATTTAAATCATATCGTTTATGATGCTCATCATATACATTTTCCGGAACAGGTCTTGCTGATTCACGATTGATATTACCCATTTCATCAACATCTCCAATACCGATAAAAGGTATGCCTCCTTGTTCTTCTTTTGGAGCTCTATGACTTGGGTGAGGGTCAATTACTACACCAACTTCATTTAACTTACGCTGTTCCCAAGTGTCACTAAACCCCTTAAATCGAATGGCGGGAGTGTCTGTTTTTTTCGTCATTTTGCACTACCTCCAAGCAATTTCTTAAGTTCAGCAAGACCTTGCATATCAAAATCGTTACCTGTTAAATCATCAAGCATACCCGAAAGCGAAGATTCCGCTGCACTAATCTGACTGTCAAGTTCAGTGAATGAGGTATCATATTTCTTTGAAAGCGCATCAATCTGGCTTTCAAGTGAAGAAATCAGTGTATGCGGCAGACTGGTTATTTCGTCACAGATAGGGTCAATCCACTTTTTAACAAGAATATTATGAATTTCTTCGTCAGTGAGTGTTTTTATTTTTTCTTCGGTTTCGCTGTCAAGGACTGTTTTCTTTGTCTTTAGAGCCTTCTTCGCTTGGCTGATTTTATTGTTTGTTTCATCAATACTCATGATTATCGATTCGTATGAATCGTCTTCATATTCAGCGCCTTTTTTGATATTCTTTTTGATTTCGGCAATTTTTGATTTGAGTTTCTTGGAATCAATATCGCTCGAATCACCGTCTTTAAGAAGTTCAGCTTTGTCGTCGGGTTCAATGGAATCAAGAAGTTCATCCTTTTCGTTTGCCAGTGCAGAAATCTCAATATCTAAAGCTGAAACTTCGTCCGCCAAATCGGAGAAATACAGATTTTGAATCATAGCGAAAGGTATAAGTCTACCGTCTGTTCCGATAACCTTTTCTTCAAGTTTTTTTGTTTTGGAGTCTTTTTTTAGTACTTTAATATCATCAATTTCTTTCGCAGCCGCAAAGCCCTGAGTTTTTACAGTCTCAAGGTCGAGAAGTATTTCTTGCCATACATTGTCAAGTGCCTCAAAACAATCATAATAATCAATTAACCCGTTGTCGTCAATTTTTTCTCTTATAGAAGCGGCGATTTTCATTTCGAGTGAATTCAGGTGAATGTTCGCCGGGTTCGAAAGAAATTCATTTTCAAGATAAGTTTTTAAATACGAAAATTTATTATTATAAAAACTGATAAACGAAGCGACATCAGCGTTATTCTCAATAATTTCTTTTAAGTTCTCGGTGGCAGTTACGGAATATTTTGAATTTATAGCCTTAAACAGTTCATTTTTCAAAGTCGGAAATTGTCGCCAAAACGGAGCAAGATTTTCGCTGTTTATCTCAGCGTTCGGTATACCGCCGTACATCAACGCAAAGATATCATGCGGTTCTACTTTGTCGGATGAATCGACATAGCGAGGGATATTCAAGTTGAATTCATTTTGCTTGATTTCATCGAAGCTTACAAGACGGGAATAGCGGTCAATATTTTTTCTTGAAATAACCGTGTCAACAATCTTGCGAATGTCTCTTTGGCGCAGTTTGTTTTTGTTACCGTCCTTAATAAATCCCTTTGATGCGTCAATAAAGAGGATATCACTTCTCTCACGAACTTTTCTGAGAATCATGATGATTGTTGGAATACCGGTGCCGTAAAAAAGATTTGCAGGCAGACCGATAATTGTTTCAATATTGTGCTTTCTTACAAGTTGCTCTCTAATTGTTCCTTCTTCACCGCCTCTGAAAAGCACTCCGTGAGGTAAAACAATGGTCATTATTCCATCGCTGTTAAGATGATACAGATTGTGAAGAAGAAAAGCATAATCCGCTTTTGATTTTGGAGCAAGTCCGTATCCGCTGAACCTCGGGTCTTCCCTCGGTTCCCAAGGTTGAGAGTAAGGAGGATTTGAGCAGCAAGCATCAACAGAAAGGTAATCATACGTTGAATCCGGATCGCCGTCCTCAAAATAAGGCCAATCTTTGTCAAGAGTATCACCTTTGCGTGCTACGATATTACCCGGCAAAATATCGTGCATGACGAGGTTCATTCTGGTAAGGTTGTATGTTTCCGGAATCAATTCCTGAGCATAATACTTAATTTTATTTTTGTCTCCGAGATAGCCTGAAACAGCCTGACCGATATTTATAAGCAACGAGCCAGAGCCGGATGTCGGGTCGTATATAGACAGAGTTTCTTTATGTTGAAGGTTATATGCTATGATTTCTGCCATAATGACAGAGGCTTCGTGAGGAGTATAAAACTCGCCAGCTTTGCCAGCGTTGGCTGCAAAGTTTTTTAAGAGATATTCGTAAACAAAACCGAGAACATCATAATCTTCCCTGTTGTCGGTAGGAATGGATTTTACAAGTTTTATTATTTCGCCAGCGTTTTTGGTCCTTTCGGGGTCGGTAGAGCCAAGGTCTGTAATTCTGCTTGATAAGGTGGCAAAAATATTTGAGAACACTTTTTTATATGCAGAGGAAATATGTCTCTCAAAGGCGCTCAATGCAACAGTTACATTTTCGACGGAGAAATCTACACCGAGATTTATCCAAGTTGAAAATAAATTTTTGTATGCGATAAAATAACCGAGATTGTCCATGCAGTTCTTTTTCGGTTGCTCATTTTCTTCCTTTACCTCGGGTAGTTCATCTCTTTCATAGCTGAGATTATTAATCAGATAGTTTTCTTCACGATCTGAAAGATATTTGTAAAACAAAAATCCGAGCATATAGTCTTTATATGTCGCCGCAGGCACCTTGCCTCTGAGTTCATTTGCAAGTGTCCATATTTTTGATGCCAATTGTTGTTTGTTCATAATCTTCCTCCGATTATATCTATGTAGTTATCTTAATTTTATCAAATGCCATGTCTTATAAAACGGACTTAATCTTCTTCATCAGGAATAAAATCCATAATATCTTCTACTTTACAATCAAGTGCCTTACATATTCTACCGAGAACCTCAGTATTAACATTTTCATCTCTGCTCATTTTACTCATTGTGTAGTGGCTTAATCCTGCTAAAGCTTCCAAATCCTTTTTCTTCATATCCCTATCAACAAGAATATGCCACAACTTTTTATAACTAACAGCCATTAATTGCACCTCTTTTTCTGTCAAAGTGTGAGTGTATATATTATACCATATAAATCTGATTTTTTCAATATAAAGTCGTTATAGCAGACGAAAGTTCAATTTTTCGAACTTTTGCAAAATGAGCAAAATGTATCTTGTGCCCGAATTTCAGGAATTTTCTTGGGAACAGCGTAAGCTCGGAGAGATGGGACAAACATACACAGGCTTGTCAGGAAAAACAAAAGATGATTTTGGTCACGGACAGGCTCGATTTGTGACCTATATGAATGTCTTTTCCAATCCTATCAGCAATCCAGAAATGACCGAGCCGATAGAAATTGACCCTAAGCAAAATGAAGTTGAGGTTGGAGATGTATTCTTTACCACTTCGTCCGAAACGCCCGAAGAAGTAGGAATGTCCTCTGTTTTGCTTGAAAAACGGGGGAAAACTTATCTTAACAGCTTTTGCTTCGGCTTTCGTCCTTCAGAAAAAATAGACAGCTACTATCTTGCGTATATGCTGCGCTCTGAGTCTGCAAGAGCAAAAATCACTCTGTTGGCACAAGGTATCTCACGATACAATATTTCAAAAAACAAGGTTATGGATATAGCCGTTTCGCTTCCATCACTGAATGAGCAAAAGATGATTGGACAGTATTTCTGCCAACTCGACAACCTTATCACCCTTCATCAGCGTGAGGAAATAGCAAAGTGCAGTTTCTTATTTTTTAATTTAAAATCGCTTAAGTTAAGCGTAAGTTTTATAAATAATATGATTGATCAGTCTAAACAGAAGTTCAAATCTAAGTATTCAAAAAATTTGTAAATTTTATTTCAAAACACATCAACAAAACCGAGTTTTTTCTCCGTATTATAGAGGGGTATTATTTCTTTGGCGAAATTAAATGTAAACAAGGTGTAAAGATTTTTGAAAAACACCCGAACAAAATGAAGATTTTTCTCCGTATAGTAGAGGGACTTTTTTATGAGTGAATTTTTGTTTCCAAATTTACTTATGCTTTTTTCTTTTTGAAAAAGTATCTCTCGAATAATACGAAAGGAGGCAGCGCAATGAAAGAAAGCTATAAAAGTTTTGATGAGCTACCGATGATGATATCGGTGTCGCAGGTTGCAAAGGTGCTTGGAATATCTCGCACGAGGGCATACGAGCTTGTCAATGAAAATGGTTTTCCGAAAATAAAAATCGGCACAAGAATTGTTGTACCGAAAGATGAGTTCAAGTTGTGGATTCAAAAACAAATTAAGAAAGGATAAAAATTATGTACGCAAATAAAAATTACAAAACCGACGGCAAGGTTTACTACATGCCGAACAAAATCTTTGATGAAAACTTTTCGCCGCACGAATTTATGATTTACTGTTTTCTTGTTTCAGTTGGCGACAGCAAAGGCATAAGCTTTTGGTCTGTTCCGAAGATGGCTAAGAAGTGTAATATGTGTCCAACCACTTGCAGAAACGCACTAAAGTCACTCGAAGAAAAAGGCTACATAGATATTACTCAAAGATTTTTTGAAAATGCACAGCAAAGTAATATCTACACAGTTCATCAAATTTAGTGTACCCCCCACTGTAAGAGCTGATGACAAATAATCTAAAAGCCTAAAATTGGAAAAAACAGCTGTTTTTTCTTTTGCATTTTTGAAATTGATTTTTGACTCGGTTTTGGATGAAATCTCGGATCTTTTGAGTGGGTTTTTGAGCAAATTTCAAGCCGTCGATTTTGAAGCAGGATAAAGGGGTATGATTTTCGGGCTTTGAAATGCCCGAAAACGCCGTCC
>OGGK01000383.1_pt1 | contig 43962 bp, 47 predicted proteins | sample 1571171 | NCBI WGS metagenome assembly OGGK01 (sample SAMEA2581958, study PRJEB24529) | metagenome | biome: Human gut stool | place: China | collected 2011 | reverse complement strand
AAACATTTCAAATAGCAATACCAGATGAATATAAGGAAAAGTAAAATTTCAGTTTCATGTTGCTTTTAATAATTGAATATTGAATGATTTTACATAGCCGTTAAGGAGTAATTTTTGCTCCCTAGCGGCTTATTTTATTTTTCAAAGTAGGAGGTGAGAAAATTGAAAATTAGAAAGGTTGATGACAAACCGATGGTCATTCACACCAAGGAGAAAGCCAAGATTCATGCCCACGAACCGAAGGGAGCCAAGATTAAGGGGAGTAACATCTATACAGTAGAGAGAGGTCCTAAGACAGCTGGTGCAAAGGTAACTAATACGGATAGAAAGAAGTCATATCGCAAGAGTACCATTCATCAGTCAGAGTCGAAGAATAAAGGATTATCAAGATTTAAGCGAAACTATAGAGAATCTAACACTTCCATCAAGACCAAGAACACGAATCTTCACATTGCAGGAAGAACAGGTGCACTTGCAGCCGGGGCAGTAACGGAGCATGTGGAAGGTGGTCAGGAGGTATCGCAGGCAGCATATCTTGCATATGAAGCAAGCCGACCTGTTACCGGAACTGCTTCCAAGGGTGCAGCACTTTTCAGGAAAAAGGCGGCAGCCGAGGCAAAGAAGCGAATCAAGAAGGTAGATGCAGGAAAGAAGCTGGCAAAAAAGACAGCAAAGAAAGCTGCCAAAGATACTGCCAAAACCGTAGCTAAAGAGACGGCAAAAGAAACAGCCAAGACTACTGCCAAGGTTGCAGCGAAAACTGCTTCAAAGACAGCTGCTACAGCGGCAGGAACAGCGGTTGCACCGGGAGTTGGTACTGCAATTGGCATAGCAGCTGGATATGCAGCAGGTGTGTCCATAGAGGTCAAGGATGAAAAGATGACCAACCGGAGCAGGAAGATAAAATTCTTTCTGGATAAGATGAAAGCACAGGAGAATCAGACAGACAGCGTGGCAAAGCTGGTAAAGGATCTGATTGTGCGAAAAGCGATTACCTGGGTAAAGGCAGCGGCACCGATTGTCGGACTGGTGCTTTTATTACTTGTTCTTGTAGTTGCCATGATTGCGGTTCCGGTTATTGCGGCGATAGCAATCCTTTACAATTCTCCATTTGCTTTATTTCTGCCACCACTTGAATCAGGAGATACCGTGCAGACAGTAACGAGTGCTTATGTGCAGGAATTTAACCGGGATGTGAATACGAAAGTGAATGAGCATACCGGATATGACCTTGGAGAGCTTGTATATGTGGACTATGAAGGTATGGAAGAAAACCCAAGCAATTACTATGACATCATGGCTGTCTATATGGTCAAGCATGGTGTCGGAGATACTGCAACAGTCATGAATGATACTTCAAAAGGCTGGCTGCAGGCAGTTGTAAATGATATGTGTTCATACACCACAAGCACAGGAACAAAAGATGTGGAAGAAACAGATGCAGACGGTAATGTAACTACTGTCACGAAGTCGGTTCTGTATGTGAATGTCACACTAAAATCGTACAGGGATATGATTTCGGTCTATGGATTTAATTCTGATCAGGTGGAAATGCTTGAGCAGATCATGAGTCCTGAGTTTATGGGACAGCTTGGATATGCCGGAAGCGGAAGTGGAGGTGGAGGCGGCAGTCCGGGAGTAAGCTCCATGACTGAGGATGAAATCAATGCCATCCTAAACGAAATTACAGACAGCAGGCAGAAAACAGTCTGCTCCTATGCACTACACAGAGTTGGTTTTCCTTATAGTCAGGATTTAAGAGACAGCGGTAACTATTATGACTGCAGTTCCTTAGCCTATTATTCATGGAAAGATGCAGGCGTGGATATTAGTTATGGCGGTGCAACCACAGCGGCAGCGGAGGCACAGGGACTTGATGAAGCCGGAAAGACTGTCTCCTTTGATGAGTTACAGCCGGGAGACCTTATCTTTTACAGTTTTACAAGCAATGGAAGATATAAGAACATCAGCCATGTGGCAGTATATGTCGGAAATGGCAAGGTGGTAGAGGCACTTAATGAAAGTCTTGGTGTGGTCTACAGGGATGTGGCAAGCACAGGAAAGATTGTTGTGATAGGAAGACCATAACAGGAAATTTGCAGAGAGGGCATAGTCCCTCTCTGAGACTGGAGGTAAGAATGGATTTAAAAGATATGATACTGGTAACAGAAAACGACAGGGGAACAGAGACAAATATGCTGATGACTCTGGATGATTATAAGAGTTTTATAGCAATTGATGATATGTCAGAGCTTGCAGAAAATTTGTTGCAGCTTGGAAGGACACTTGGTGAAGCAGATAACTTCACAGAGTATTACAGGGCAGCAAATGTAACTGTATCTGCGAGATTCTGTCTGGATGATATTCAGCTCGGACATTTTCTTCAGGGATTTTATAACGATTCCAAAGAATTTCGGTTTGATAAAGAAGCCAGTTCTTCTGAATGTGTTGCAAAGCTTAAGGAGATTGGAATGACCGATAAGGGCTGGGTGGATGATTTTAACCTGCATTATGAAATGGAGAACCGCTCATTTGAAAGGGGACAGACATTTCATAACTTCAATGACCATGATTACATGGTGCTTGAAGCATTATCACCAAGGAATCTTGTGGTGATGGATATGAAGTCAGGTTCCCTTACAATCGCCCTTGGTGCGACAGAGTATAAGCGTTATCCGAAGGATGAGAAGCCTACAAAGGACAATACCACAATCGGGGTATCGTGGGAGCATGGCATTTATCTAGGTTCCACACTTTCAACTACAAATTTCAAGGCATACAAGAGGGAGTATGGCACACCGGAAAAGATAGAGGATATCTATGATTACAGGGCAAAGCTAAAGCAGAAGTTCTATTTTTATCAGGATATGTCAAAGGATGATGATGTACCAAAGAAGCTGCAGAATGACTTCCTTCACCAGATGTATGAGGATTTTGGAACGATTGAAGAGGACTGTTTTTACGACAGGCTGGAAGATGGAAAGTACGATGAAGGCTTTAAGGAAAGACAGGTAAAGGAAGAAAAGAGCCGGTGATGAGATTTTTACAGGAGGCGATATCATATGGAACAGGAATTTGATGTTGAGATAAAAGAAGTGCTTTCACGAGTACAGAAAGTAAAGGCAGAGTCGCTTGACGATGCCATCAATAAGGCAATGGATATGTATTATGCAGAGCAGATAGTCCTTGGAGCAGAGGACATGAAGGGAGTTGATTTTGCACCTATCAGCGAAAGTCAGCTCCCTTCTTCATTAAAAGAAAACGGAGGAAGAGCAAGATGAAAAGTGATTCAACAACAGTAATTAAGAACATGGAGTTTTTAGTAAAGGAACTTCATAAGGAGTGGGACAGATCGGGTGCTTCTAAGGCATCCGTTATTATTTCCCTTGAGGAAGTAGATGGTATCAATGATAAGTTAAAAGAGATTATCTATCAGACACAGAAGTCAGTCGATGAGGATGAGCTGACCTTTAAACAGAGCATTGCAAAGTCCAAGGAGTGCTATGTGCTTCTTCGTGTGGTGCGTAAGATTGCAAAGGAAAAGGATAAATGCGAAAAACAGGCAATCGACAATGAATTTGCAATCGAGCTGGATAAGGATGAGTTAAAGCTCTTTAAGGGATTGTTTGCAGAGATGTTTAAGTAGAGGAGGACAAAGGTATGGGCGTTGATATGAAGGTCAAAGCGATATACGATTCTGAAATTGGTAACATCACCAGAACAGATAAGAACTGGAAAGATGTTTTAAAGGTTGCAGGTCAGTTGTACCGCTATGAATTTGACAATATCGTTATGGTAACAGCTCAGAGATCTCCGGAGAGAAGCACACTTATGGCAGATTATGATACCTGGAAAAAGGTGGGAAGATATGTAAAGCGTGGTGCGAAAGGCTGTGCCATTTTCCCGTCAAGGGCACTGAATCCCCGTATGAGATATATCTTTGATATCAGTGATACCGGAGGGAAGAATGTTAAGCTGACATGGGACCTTGAGGGAGAAAATCTTAAGGATTATGTGGATTTTCTTGTGTCAGAAGGTCAGATTGAGCAGTACGATAACAGCGACAGGGAGTCTCTAAAAAATATATTAAAACAGTTTACAGGAACAGATGTTTGGCTTATAATAAAAGAAGAGTTCGGAGACCGAATGACCGAACTTATGCAGCTATCAGGTAGTGTGATAAAGGAAGAAAGTAAGAAACGCAATGGCTTACAGCAGGAAATGGACATGGAGCAGCTTGTATATGCAAGTGTCATGTATGCTGTAGGGACGAGATGCGGATTTGACTTATCTGTGCAAGAACAGGATTTTAGTCAGATCGTAAATATCAAAGACGAAGAGATCATTTACCGTCTTGGTTCCATTGTATGCGATGTCTCCTGTAGTGTTCTTAGAGAATTTAGTCGTAACTTAAAGGCAATCGAGAGCGAAAGGAGAATTGGATATGTTAGAAGAAATGACTTACAAGGAAGTGGACGGACTGCTTTATCCGCAGATAGAGATGCCGGACGAGACGGAGGATCTCACGAAGCTGGGCAAATACGGAAGGATGGCGATGAACTATCTAAAGGAGAACGAGCCGGCAAGATACAAGACGCTGATGAGATTCGGGAAGATGTACGAGAAGATGTCAGCGGTAGAGGAGGAAGCGAACCAGCTGTACGACCAGCTGGAGATGCAGTATCTGGCGAAGCACAAGCCACAGAATCCGTCATCGACAATGGAGATGTGGAAGATAAGAGAGCAGGCGAAGATGCAGGCAGAGGAAGTGGTACTGAATCAGATAGTGATGCGATTCCACTAGAATCAGATGATACAGAACTGAATAGGGAACTTGATGAAATCAATTCATTGGGTGTTAGTAAGGAAGCCGAATATACACAGGCTTCCTTTTTTTTCGACCAGAATGGGCAGGCAAGCATTGGCACTATTCATACTGAGGACGAAAACAATAATCAGTTTATGCGTCAGTTCGAGCAGGACAGAAAAGCTGCATTAGCAGGTAAATACAATTACCTGAATCCCAAAAAGTCTGCAACAGTACCAAGTGAGTATATCAAACAGGTGCTTATGAGAGGTACAGGTTTTATCGGTGGCAAGGGCAGGGTATGCAAGATTTTTGAAACTGAGATTGATGCAGGAACCAGGGCAAAGCGTATCAAAGCAGAATATGGTCAGGGAGGTGCAGGCTGGCCGGTTGACGGACTGGGACTGCACGGATATGACACATTTCATGGGAATGGACTGCGTTTTCAGTGGCGAGATGAGGATGGAGAGGTTGAAGGATATGTTTCGTGGAAAGATATCGAAAAAGAGCTTGGTGTCCTTATTCTTACAGGGGAATACCAGCCTGAGACACCTCGTATTGATGAGCTTGCGATGGACGGACTCCGTGAGGATGATGAGGTCATTGATGCCGAATACCGGGAAGTGGAACCGGAGGAGGCAGAATCAGAGATTGATGATTATGCAATACCGGATGAGCCGGAGAGCTATGCTTCTAACAGAGATTATGTAAGTGCAAAAGGCATGACACCACAGGAAACTGCCGATGAAGACCGCATGGTAACACAGGCAGAATATGGTGCAGAGATAGAAGCTGAAACAACTGAAAAAGATCCATCAGAGCTTCAGTATATTACACCGATTGATTATGCCAAGCGTATTGCAGAGCTTGATGAAGACCTGCGTGATGCGGCGGAGATTCTTGTAACAGATTGCAGCTGCTACACTCCGTTTAGGGCATTCCTTATGGATGTGGTGCAGTCTGATTTTGCATTTATGCCCAATAAACTTGACCTTATCAGGGATATTGCATTAGGGACAGATAATGCAGAAAGAAAGGCATATTCCAACAATAAGTATGGTCTTGTGGAGTACTCAATCAGAAGTGGATATGTGAAGATCAGCTATAAGAACAGGAATGGTGTGCGTAAGGAAGGTGCTCTCGACTGGCGTGAGTTATATGAGATTTTATCCTATATGGTAAAACAGCCATTTTACTGCGGAGAAGACCAGAAAAAGTATTATCAAGAGATAAAGCAGAAGGCTGACAGGGATAAGATGAATCCGGTCTATAAGAGATTCTTTGACATCGAGGATAGTGTAAAAGCTAATCGTCTTGAAACCAGGGAAAGAGCAATAGCGAATGGATGGGAAACCAAGATTGATGAGAATGGACATGTAGTTTCAGATGATGTGGTATCAGTATCTGTGGATGATATTCAGGCTGATACAGAATCACAGGAAACTGTAGATTTTACACCAAAGCAGGAACCAGTACAGCAAGTAGAAAGTCTTGAAAATGAGAAGAATGTTGCCGGGCAGACGAAGCACAACTTCCATTACAATCTCTGGGAAATGGAAAAAGGCGGTGCCAAGACCAGATATCAGTGGAATATGGATGCAATTCGTACTTTAAAGCAGATTGAATCAGAAAACAGGCTTGCAACACCGGAGGAACAGAAAACCTTGTCGAAGTTTGTCGGATGGGGCGGACTGTCACAGGCATTTGACGAGGAAAACGCAGGCTGGAGCAAAGAGTACAAAGAACTCAAAGAGATGTTATCGGATGAAGAGTATGCTGCAGCTAGGGCAACAGTAAACAATGCCTTTTATACTTCACCGGAGATTGCCATGTGCATGAACTCGGCACTTGTCCAGTTTGGTTTCAGAGGCGGCAATGTATTAGAACCATCTATGGGTATCGGTAACTTCTTTGGGAGTATGCCGGCACCTATGCAGAGAAGTAAGCTGTATGGGGTGGAGCTTGACAGCATTTCGGGAAGAATTGCAAAGCAGCTTTATCAGAATGCCAATATCAGTATCACAGGATTTGAGAATACCACATATCCGGATAACTTCTTTGATGTGGTTGTCGGAAATGTGCCATTTGGTGATTACAAGGTATTTGATCCAAAGTACAACAAGTATAACTTCCGTATCCACGATTATTTTCTGGCAAAAGCACTTGATCAGGTAAGACCGGGAGGCATGGTTGCGGTGATTACCACAAAGGGAACACTTGATAAGGCAAATCCTACTATCCGAAAGTATCTGGCTGAAAGAGCAGAGCTTGTGGGAGCGATAAGACTTCCGAATACTGCATTTAAAGATAATGCAGGAACCGAAGTGACAGCAGATATCCTGTTTTTGCAGAAAAGGGAGAGAAAGATTGATATTGAGCCGGACTGGGTACACCTTGGTGTAACTGAGAATGGCATTGCAGTCAACTCTTATTTTGCAGAGCATCCGGAAATGATGCTTGGATCTATGGAATATGACACAAGGATTTACGGACAGGACAGCAGATACACAGTCTGCGTGAATGATGATGAGAACTTCAATATTTATGAAGCATTAAACAAAGCTATCGGTAATATCAAAGCCCAGATGACAGATTTTGAGAGAGTGGCAGATGAGGCGGAGCAGACGGAGGAAGTTATCCCGGCTGATCCGGATGTGAGAAACTACACTTACACATTTTTTGAAGGAAAACTCTATTACAGGGAAAATTCCGAGATGGTAAGAAAAGAAGTATCACAGACTGCCGAGGAGCGAATCAGAAGCCTTGATGAAATCAGACAGATAACAAGAGATCTGATTGATATCCAGATGGATGGCTGCAGCGAGGAGGAGCTTTCTGATAAGCAGAGACTTCTTAATGTAAAATATGATGCCTTCGTAAAGCAGTATGGAGCCATTACTTCAAAAGCAAACAGAATAGCTTTCAGGGATGACAGCGATTACCCGCTTCTTTGCAGTCTTGAGGAAGTAAATGAAGACGGGGAGGTGAAAAAAGCGGATATGTTTTATAAGCAGACGATTAAGGCAAAGACTGTCATAGACAGGGTTGAGACTGCTGTGGAAGCATTAAATGTATCCGTCAATGAATTTGGATATGTAAACCCTGCCTATATGCTTTCTATCTATGAGCCGGATATTACTAATGCAAAGGAAAAGCTTGCAGAAAAGTCCGGGCAGACAGCGGATGAGATAACGCTAAGTGATGATGCTTTGGCAGAGCTTAGAAGAGCAGTTCTTGTGGAAGAGCTGGACGGACTGGTTTTCCTAAATCCTGACCGTTACAACGAGAACAATCCGGACATCGGCTGGGAGACAGCAGACGAGTATCTGTCCGGAAATGTGAGAGACAAGCTTCGTGTAGCAAAGGCTATGGCAGCGGATACAGACAATCCACAGGCAGAAAGATTTGCAGGCAATGTGGCAGCACTTGAAAAGGTGCAGCCGGAATGGATTGAAGCATCAGACATTGATGTAAAGATTGGTACGACATGGATTGAGCCGCTTGATTATGAGCAGTTTATCTATGAACTTCTCAATACGCCAAGGCGGGCAAGGGCAGTCAGAAGCCAGTTTTACAATACAGGCATTCAGGTACACTTAAATAAGATGAGCATGGAATGGTTCATCGAGAATAAAAGCATGGATAAGCATTCAGTGGCAGCTACTAAGACTTATGGTACAAGCCGCATGGATGCTTATTCTATTTTTGAGGATACGCTGAATCTTAAAACTGTAACAGTAAGGGACAGGATTGATGACGGAGATGGCAGGTATCATTATGAAGTCAATAAGAATGAGACAATGCTTGCAAGGGAAAAGCAGAACATGATCAGGGAAAAGTTCAAGGAGTGGCTGTTTTCAGAGCCGGAGCGTAGACAGAAGTATGTAGAATATTACAACGAGACATTCAATAACATCCGTCTGCGTGAGTATGATGGAAGTCATTTACAGTTTCCGGGAATGAATCCGGCGATTGAGTTAAAGCCACACCAGAAAAATGCGGTGGCAAGAATCCTTCTCGGAGGAAATACCCTGCTGGCACACTGCGTTGGTGCCGGCAAATCCTTTGAGATGATGGCTGCCTGCATGGAGCAGAAGAGACTCGGACTTGCCAATAAGACAATCATGGTTGTTCCAAAGCCACTTATCGGGCAGACTGCATCAGAGTTTTTAAGGCTTTATCCGTCAGCAAATATCCTGGTTGCCACGGAGCGTGATTTTGAAAAGAGCCGCAGAAAGCAGTTTGTATCAAGGATTGCGACAGGTGACTATGACTGTATCATCATGTCGCACTCGCAGTTTGAGAAAATCCCAATCTCCGCAGAGAGAAAAGAAAGAATGCTTAACGAGCAGATTGATGAAATCAGCTATGCGATTGATGAGATGAAGGAGCGTAACGGAGAGAGATGGACTGTAAAACAGATGGAAAGCCAGAAGAAAAAACTGGAGGAACAGCTGAAATCACTAACAGATGAGAGCAGGAAGGATGACCTTATTACTTTTGAGGAGCTTGGTGTGGATTCTATCATGGTAGACGAGGCACATAATTTTAAGAACCTTGCGATTTTTTCCAAGATGAATAATGTGTCAGGTATCAGCAGCAGTGGAGCAAAGAAGTCAACAGATATGCAGCTTAAATGCCAGTATCTATCAGAGATAAACGATGGCAGGGGCATTGTATTCGCAACAGGTACACCGATATCCAATACCATGTGTGAGATGTATGTCATGCAGCTTTACTTGCAGAAAGCGGCACTTGAAGAGATGGGGATTTATCACTTTGATTCATGGGCAGCGAACTTTGGTGAAGTGACAACAGCACTGGAGCTTACTGTAGAGGGAAGCGGTTTCCGTTTTAAGAGCAGATTTAATAAGTTTACGAATCTGCCGGAGCTTATGAATATCTTTCGTGAAGTAGCTGATGTGCAGACTGCAGACATGCTTGACCTTGATGTGCCGGCTCTTCGTGGCGGCAAGCCTATTATTGTGGAGTCGGAGCCTGACTGGTATGTGAAGCAGGTCATGGAAGATTTTGTTGTGAGGGCAGAGCGTATCAGAGGCGGTGGAGTTGATCCAAGTGTAGATAACTTCTTAAAGATTACCCATGAGGCAAGACTTCTTGGAACGGATGCAAGGCTGATTGATAAGGATGCACCAAATAATCCGGATGGAAAGCTCAATAAGGTAGCGGAGAATGTCTGGAAGGAATATGAGAAAGGAAATGCCAACGGTCATATAGGCTGTCAGCTTATTTTTTCGGACATCGGTACACCGGGACCGGATAAGGACTTTACCATCTATGATTATCTGAAGGAAACTCTTATCCAGTATGGTATTCCGGCAGATGAGATAGCTTTTATCCATGATGCCAAGACAGATGCACAGAGGGATGCACTTTTTAAGGAGATGAGGACAGGTAAAAAGAAAGTTCTTATCGGTTCAACAGATAAGTGTGGAACAGGTGTAAATGTGCAGACACACCTTGTTGCAATGCATCATGTGGACTGCCCTTGGAAGCCAAGTTCCATTGAACAGAGGGAAGGACGAGGCATCAGACAGGGCAACGAAAATGAAGAGGTTGCAATCTACAGATATGTCACCAAAGGAACCTTTGATGCATACAACTGGTCGCTCGTCGAAAATAAGCAGCAATTCATCAGTCAGGTCATGACAAGCAAGGCAGTAAGCCGAAGCTGTGAGGACATCGACGAGGCAACACTTTCCTATGCTGAGATTAAGGCGGTTGCCACAGGCAATCCGCTTATTCGTGAGAAGATGGAGATTGACAATGATGTCCAGAGATTAAAGCTTTTGAAGGCATCCTATGACAATCAGAGATACGGCTTGCAGGATAACTTTATGATTAAGTACCCAAAGCTGATTAAGACAGCAACTGAAAAGCTTGCCAATGTCCGTGAGGATGTAAAGGCAAGGGATAAAGAGCTGATTGATAATCCGGAATTTGCCATTACTATAGGCAAAGCAACTTACACTGAGCGTGTGGATGGCGGAACGATGATGCTTGAAGCAATCAGCAAATGCAAGACCGGAGAGACAACTGCAATCGGTAAATTCCACGGATTTGAGCTGCTTGTGGAAAAGAACTTCCTTGGCATCAATTATATGGTGCTTCGTGGAAAGACTGAGTACAAGGCAGAGCTTTCCACAAGTCCGGTCGGCAGTATGGTGAAGTTGGAAAACCTGTTCAACGGACTTCATGAGAACATTGATTTCCTGGAAAAGAAGATTGAGCAGTATCAGAATGACCTTGAAGCATCAAAGACTGAGTATGACAAGCCATTTGCGTACAGCAAGGAACTGGAAGAAAAACTGGCTAGGCAGTGTGAACTGAATGCCCAGCTTGACCTTGAGAACGCAAAGGCTGTGGATGCAGACCTGAGCGGACCGGAGAAAGAAAGAGAAGCAGATGACAGGATGGAATCTGCAGCAATTGTAGCAGAGGATAAAGGTGCTTATCCAGCCGACAGAGAGGGCAGAACACGATAGGAGAGTGAATAATATGAGCATAAGAAAAGTGGTCGCAGGACTACTGATTACAGCAGGGATTGCCATTATGGCAGTCCCTTTTTTCTGGCGGGCAACAGGAGAAAAACAGACAGAACAGCTCATAAGTGAATTTGAGCAGACATTGGAGGATGATTACGATGAAGAAACAGATGTGGAGGAAGAGCAAACCTCCATTAGTAAAGAGGATGAAGCCATTTTTAAAGAAGGCGGTGTTATCGGTATCATTGAGATACCGGGCATAGATATCCGGTATCCGGTAATGGAAGGAACCACAAGTAAAGTGCTTAATGCCGGGATCGGTCATATAGAAGAAACAGCAGGGATTGGGGAGAGTGGCAACTGTGTATTGTGCGGTCACAATGGCAGCAGATATGGCACATTTTTTACACCACTAAGTCAGATATCCATAGGTGATGAAGTAATGATAACCGACAAAAATGGGCTGAAGCATATCTATGAGGTAACAGAGACAGAGGTAGTAAATCCGTATGATAACAGCATCAAGACACAGGGCGATGAAAAAGAACTAACTCTTTTTACCTGTTCCCAGAAAGGAACCATGCGTTTTGTGGTCAGGTGCATTTATAAGGAGGCGGTGATGGATGAATAAGAGATACCGGTTAGGTGAGATAGAAGAGGCAGTATCGGAAATGGAAGAGCTAATTGACATCGAGGATGATATTGCAGAGATTGATGATGACTTTCAGATAGTCGTAAGCGGCTGGTCTGTGTATGTCGAAAGCCTGAATCTGACACTCAGACAGGGAATAGCCTGTGTATGGGATGCAGAGGAAGGATTATTTATGCCTGATTTTGATGTGACTATCGTGCATGAGGGGGACATTGAAACACAGGAGTGGCTCTATTATGAGCAGGACGGAATGGTCGTTACACTTGGCAACTGGCTTAATGGCAGATTGTCTTGTGAACAGATAGAACAGCTTTGGTGTGAGCTTATCATACCGGAGCAAAACAAAGAACAAAAAGAAAGCGAGGAATAGCATATGAAGTATTCAATTAAGGTAAACGAAGTAAGGGCAAAAGAGGGCAGCAACATCAAAGGATTTGCAACAGTAGTATTTGGTGATTCATTTAAGATCACCAATATCGCAATCCTTGAGAATAAGGATAAGGGTGAGCTTTTTGTATCAATGCCAAGATACCGCTCCAATGAGCGTGATGAAAGCAATGGTGTGATCTATAAGGATGTGTGCAATCCTATCACAGCAGAGTTTCGAGAGGAACTCTATACCAATATCCTTGATGCCTATGCAAGAATTAAGGAACCGGAGAAAGAGGAGACACAGAAGCAGGAGCGTACACAGGAAATGCCGGAGTTTTCCGTAACTGTGACACCTTATGAGAGGGAAGGTAGTAACATCAAGGGACTTGCACGCATTTATTTTGAAAACAGTTTCATCGTAAATAATATCAATATCGTGCAGGGAAAAGAGAAAATCTTTGTATCAATGCCTTCTTATAAGACAAAGCAGGTGGATGAGCAGGGCAAGCCAATCTATCAGGATGTCTGCTATCCGGTCACAAAGGATTTCAGGGAAAAACTCTATAATGAGATTATCTCTGAATATGAGAAAGCAAAGGATAAGAGCAACGAAAAGGCGAGGGAGAGTGCCGAGAAACATCATGGCAATCCCGATAAAGAAAACGACAAAGAGGCAACACCATTTCGATAATCAGTAATCAGAGTACAGGGGCGGCCAAGGCTGCCCCATTTACAGAATGGAGGAAACAGATTGGATATGGAAGCAGGAAAAACACTTACCAATGAAGAGGTCATAAGAGAACTTCTTGAATTATTAAAGAAGAATGCCATGAAAGAGCAGGCAAATGATGTATTTGAGATATGCAGCTATGTGGATGGATTGGAGAAAAAGATTGATTCCATGACGGAAGAACTTACCAATATGCAGAAGCAGATCAAGGAAATGCAGGAGGATACGCTGGTCAATAATGCAAAAAAGGCATTATCAGAGGCACAGGAGCGACTTAATACCAGATGCAAACAGATAAAATCACAGGTGTTTCAGGTGAAAGTGCAGGTGAAATCTACTGCAAAAAGCATTGTATATGAGGCTAAGGTAAAAGGCAGAGAAGCATTATACAGAGTATCAGAGTTCTTAGGAATAAAGAATAAACTTCTGAATATTCGGGAGAATGTAAGAGGAGCAATCAGAACTACGGATAAGGATATAGCCAAAACTGCATTGCTTGGAAAAGGACTTCGTGAGGCAGGACAGACAGCAGCCAATGCATTTCGTACTTTTGCAGATAAACTGGAGGTAGATTATTCACAGAAAGAACAGAAGCATACAATAACTAAAGCAGTGCTTGCACCGATGAAAGCAGTAAATAATGTGCTTGTATCAATGGAACTTCATCTGGACGCTTCGATTGATAAGCTGGATAATCTGGCAATGAATGTGCAGATAGATAAGGAAAAGCGTATGGAGAATACGAAGAGTGAGGAGCAGAATGTACCTGACAGGGAAGAAGCAGAGTCGGAGAGAGTCAATGCAGAGATTGTGTATGTTCCGATGGTAGCTGAAGCACATGAATATCAGTATAATGCCGATGCATTTGAGGCTAGAGGTGGTGCTGATGTGAAAGTGGGGACAGCAGAGAAAGTATCGAAGGTAAGAGAAGATAAAGCCAGATAGTAATTGGGGCGTGGGAGAATATCCTGCGTCCCTATTTTATTGATTCTACACTATTGTCATCGCTACGGCAGATTGTTATATACATGTGGCATTTTATAATAAATGACACACGTAATTGCGTAATAATATAATTGTGCGAGGGGAGTAGATAAAAATGAATGAGCACCTATCAGCATTTGTGGGATACCTGACAGATAACGAAAAATCGAAATCAACGATTGAAAGCTATACCAGATATGTCAAAAAATTTTTGAAATATGTGGATGGAAATGAGATAACAAAGGAGCTGGTTATGCAGTACAGGGAGCTATTGGAGCGTAAAGGCTCTGCGTATTCCACGATTAACCTGATACTTATTTCCATCAATTGTTATTTTTTGATATTAGAATTTGATTTAAAGATAACTGACTGATAATCATGTATTATCAGTCAGCTAAGGTAGACCAGAGGTTAAAAATTAAACTTATTTCGTGGATGTTTTGTTGTTAATATGTTTTTTTGCTTTGCCATAGTGACATGAGTGTAAATCTGAGTTGTATTGATAGAACTATGACCAAGCATTTCCTGAATATATCGAATGTCAACATCTGCATCTAACAGTGAGCTTGCAAATGTACGGCGGAACATATGAGGTGTAATATGCTGTTCAATAGCAGCAAGAGGAGTGTATTTGTTAATCATTCTCCGTACTGTTTGATCTGACAAAGGAGTGCCTGACGGGTTTACAAAAAATGATTAGATTGATTTCTGATGAATATATGTTTTTATATTCAAGCAATATTTTTTTGAGATTTGTATTTTCAGCAAGCAGAGAAAACAATGATTAAGGATAATGCAACAAAGAATGAGCCTGCAAAGAGCGGAAAAAGCCGATAGAGAAAAGTCCTCTTGAATTGAATTAAGGTTTGATTCAAGGGATTTTTTATTTGGATGGTCATTTTCTGCAAAAACGGGACACATTCTGCAAGGGATATTGTTAATACAATATAAATTTGCTATTGTAAAAATAAGCATTTTTGCTTGAAAAAAATGAATATTAAGGAGGCTCTTATGAGAACAAAAAAAGTAGTAAGAAGATTTTTGGCAATGGTAATAGTGATGACACTTATGCTAACAACTTCAATGACAGTGTTTGCTGCAACAGGAAACCGTACATATAAGGCGTCGTCAAAAATGACAATAGTTCTTAATCCGGGACAAAGAGGAGATTCTAATACAGTTTCTATTAGAGTATCTGGATTGCCGGAAGATGCTATTATTACAAAATTAACCGTAAACACAGGAACAATGTCTTATTCAGGAGCAGTTGTATGTAACTCTTTAACAATTTCAAGTTCAAATGGAAGAACGGAACAAATTGGATGGACTGGACAGGCAAACAAAACATTGACAACGAGTAAATTTCTTGCGTCAGCAGCAAATGGCACATATACAATTTCATTTAACGCTACAAATATGAGTTCTTTAAATTTGGGAACAAAATCATATCAACCATCAATAACAATATATTGGGATGATGAGTTTTAATCCTACGTGGTTCTGCTGCTATTTGAGGAGGTGATTTCAATGAATGTAAATTTGAACAGTATTTCATTGCAACAGAGAAAGTTTTCGGGAACAAATAGCATAGGTGGAATACATTTACCGGATTTTAATGATAAATATGTGTTTTCAAAAAAGAAAAGTAACACTAGCAATGCAGAATACAAAAAGCAAATAGCAGAGCAGGCTTATGAAGATTTTAAAAATGGACAGTTTCAAAATAAATCAGAAGGTTTTAATAAGCTTATGAAAAAGTATACATCTGAGGTGTCACCAGACAGAAAAGGTATTATTACGTCTGGTCTAAAGGCAGTTTCGAGAAACAAGCAGAGTGGACTAAAACCGATAGATTTACTTGCAACAATCCTTGAGGGAAAAGTTAAGTACCAAAGAATGCCGTCTGGTCAAACTGATTATATTGAATTTTATGACAAGAATGGAGAAATGGTGGCAACTTATTCCAATAATGGCTGGACGATGTATACAACAAATGCAGAGGCAGCTCGACAGACTGAAATGTGCATGATTTATAATGAAGCATGGGGAAATGCTAAAAGAGGCATTCCGTTGACTGATAGTGGTTCAGTAAATTCTGACAGTTTGCAAAATGCATTTGATGTACAGGCATAAAAACATGTAAAGAAATCCTCCTGACAGGACTAAGGTTGGACTCAGGAGGATTTTTATTTTGCTAGTTTTTTTGGACGGTCATTTTTGCAAAAACAGGTCACTTTCTATAAGGTGTCTTGTTATTAAGTATGCTTACAAAATTTGAAACGGCAAAGATCGACAATCAGTATAATGATAGATAGCAGATCCTCTTGAAGTATATTATAAATTACTTTAAGGGGATTTTTCTTTCTTTAAGATAAATATTGACTGTTAATGATATATTATTATAATTTTTTAATCTCTCAGGGTCTAATTCCACACAGTTCTGCTGCGAGGAACTTCATTTATCAGTGAGTACCGCTTTTACACTAGGCAATATTGCCGAAGACATACTCTCAACATATTTTTCAGAGCAGGATCGTAGCTTTGAAATAGTATCAATCCGGTATTTTCCGCTTAATATCTGAGCAATTTTTCCTGATAAAAGTTCAAACAGATACTTATCTTCCCATGCCTGAAAGACAACTCCATTATCCTTTAAGATATAATATGCCTTCATGGTGTCGTAGTAGTATTGTTGGCATATGATATGTAAATCGTGCGTGGTTATTTTGTTGAAATCATCAATAGAAGCAATATTGTACTTATAGAGTGCTTCGTAATGCCTTGAAGTAAATGGCAGGTGATATTGAGCCAAATTTTCCTTAATGCTGTGTACAGAGTGCAACTCTATATGGTGTGCCTGACATATTTCTTCCAACTCAATCATTGTTTGCGCTCCAAGATTGCGCAAACCTGCAAGTTCTTCTTTGGAGCATAGAGATAATTGGGATAAGTAGAGGAAATAATTTCTCTCAAGAATATGGAAAAGTCTTTTGGACATAGGTACATCGTAAATTGACACTGCATTGTCCGGGGACAATAGGTATCCCGCACCATTAAGTTCCTGAATAATGGAATAGACACAATGGCGCTTTAGGGGGAACTTTTGTATCAAAGAAACATAGTCATGACCTTTCAGATCGGAAACCATAGTAAAGCCCAGTTCATGAAGGGTATTCTTAGCATGGTAGGAAAGTTTCAACTCATCTATATGTAAATCCATAAATTTGCACTCCTTTACTTTATTCGTTCCATTTTACTCGTAATAAAAGCAGAATAGCAATATATTTAGCAGAAAAGGACAATTTTCAGCAGAAAATGGATATTGCATATCAGTTTTATGTGTCAAGGTAGAAAGGATAATCTTTGACATAGCGGAAATATTTTAGATAAAGTTAATACTACTTATTGACCGTTTTCTGCAATAAAAATTACATAAAGTGGACTAAAATCAGTCCCTTTTCGATAGCTCTATTGAATACAATGCTCTAAAAAGAACCGAAACGGGTTCAGAAGTGTGGTGATGATATGGAGCAGAAAATAAAGCAGGATGAAATATTTATCGGGCAGAACATCAGGCGCATCAGAAAAGAAAAGGGTATGCGGCAGACGGAATTGGTAGCATTGATACAGTTAGAGAATGTTCCATTGACAAGAGAAGCATTGGTAAAGATAGAAAGGGGTATACAGCACATACAGGCATCACAGCTTAGAGCTATCAGAAATGTATTGAACACAACGTATGATGAATTACTGAAATAAAAAGACAGATCAGTGACCGGTCATTTTACTATCATGATTTACATATCTATTCGATTGATAACAATTCTTTCATTGCCGCCGCAAATGAATTTGAAGAGGAAAGGCTTTCTTTCAATATATATTCATTACAGTCCGGTATTTGTGAAAGCATATAGATTTTATGCTTTTTCCATAACAAGGCAGCATTTTTTTTCGGCAGAACCTCAAAAATGAATTTATCCTGCCAGTCGTCAAATACAATCCCGTTTTCCTTCAAAATAAAATAGGTCTGCATAGTAAGACTGTAATCATTTTGGCATATAAGATATAAATCATTGGTTGTCATATGTTTAAAATCATCTATGCATGATATGTTGTTTTGGAACAACATGGGGTAAATTTTTGAGGGAAATCGGTATTTATCAAAATATTCTCTGATAGATAGCATAGATCGTATTTCAATATTGTACTCCTGACAGATTTGTTCCAATTCTAAGATGGTTTTTTCTCCTAAGTTCCGAAAATGCAGAATATCTTCTTTAGAATAGGAAGAAAGCTGCGAAAGATACATAACACCATTTCGTATAAGGGCGTTCTGCAACCGCTTCGACATAGGGACATCATAAATTGATATTTCGTTACTTGGCGGCAGTAGATAACCTAAAGCGTTCAATTCGTTAATCAGAGGCTCAATATTATAATTTTTTGGGAATTTATTTATCAAAGTAATATAGTTTTGTCCTGCGAGTTCCGAAACCATTGTCAAGCCTATGCTTTTTAAGGCAGATTTGGAGTCGGAAGAAATGTTTAAGTCTTGAATTTTCATATCTATATCATTGCTCCTTTATTCTTAGAGGTTGAAATGGAAACAAACCCAGTATAACACTTTTAATGAAAAAATAAAATAAAAATGGACTAAAACGGGTTCTGCCTCTAGAATCTTGAGTGCTGCATTTTAGGTTTGTGTCAATTTCTGCATAATATGGTCGATTTCTGTAATTTAGTTGACTAATGCGTTAAAGAAAAATAAAATAATAAGGGGAAATGTAGATTTTGGTATGTCGCCTTTCCTTACTATGAATGCAGAGAAAGGGTTAAAAGATTTAGTAAGATATGTCGAAATACAACATGGCGGAGTATAAAAGATCAGGGACAGACTGCTATCAAATAGCAGGAAAGGAGGAGACAACACAGATGTTCAAAATTGCAATATGTGATGATGAAAATCTTTTTACAGAAGAACTAAAAGAACTGATCTCCGGCTATATGATGGAAAAAGGTCTTACTTTTGAGATAGATACATATAGCTCTGGGGAGGCATTGATAGAATTAGGAATTGAGGTAGTGCGGTATACTATCGTGTTTTTGGATATCAATATGGAGAAAGTTGATGGTATCAAGACGGCTGAGATGATCAGAAAAGTAAGTCGGGAAGTATTTATAGTATTTGTGACCGCATATGTGGATTATTCGCTGGAAGGATACCGATTAGATGTTGTAAGGTATTTACTAAAGGGCAATGTCAACTTTCAGAGCAAAGTTAATGAATGTATGGATGCTATTATTGATAAAATGAATTATTCCGTGACAAAAAGGGAATTTGACTTTAAGGAAGGCAGAAAAGAAATATCCCTGGAAAGATTATTGTATATTGAGAGCAAGCTGCATAAACTTGAGTTTCATGTTATGGAGGACACAGAAACAGTTTATACCATGAATGAAATATTAAATGTGTTGGACGATACGCTTTCAGAGAATGGTTTTATTAGGACACACCAGAGTTATCTTGTAAATGCAAAACATATCAAGAATGTTGTCCGCTGTAAAGTGATACTGACAAATAGGGTTGAGTTGCCCATACCGAAAGCAAGGTATGCTGAAGTCAAGAAAAAGTTTATAGCGTTTCAAGGAGAAGTGTGATGTTTGAGCTAATGCAGAGTGTATTATTGATATTTATTGAAATAATGTGTTGCAAGATTTTTTATGAAACTTTTGGGGAAATACGGTATAAAGGTTGGATTAATATAATTCAATTTGTATTGTTGCTTGGCAGCATGTGTCTGCTTGCGTATGGTTTTTCAGAATATTTTGCAATAAGGCAAATTATTGCCATTTTGATGTTTTCGATATTTATGTTTTGGCATGTTAGAATTAGCCTGAAAAAATCCTTTGTGTTAGCTATTTTATTTGATGCGCTGTTGCTTGCAATGGATTTTTTGGCATTCTTGATTATTAGTTGGCTGTCTTTAGATATGAAGATATCAGAGCAGCAATACGCAATCGCTTCTGTATTGGCATATTTGCTTGTAAAAGTAGTATTGTTTTTCCTCATTCTTGTTATAAGGAAGCGGTTTGCAAAAAAGTCAATGGAAAAGATGTTAGATACAGAGTGGTTAAGGTTTCTGTTTTTTCCTGTTTTTACCATATCTGCTATTGCTGTAATGTTATCTGTTTTTGAATATGTACAGACAGTAGAGCAGGCTAATTTGCTTGCTGTCATTGCATTTGGAATGGTGGGAATGAATATTCTTGTGTTTTATCTGATTAACGATATTATGGAAAGGGAAGTTAAGATGCATGAAAACAAGGTTTTTCAGATTCAGGCGAAAAACCAGTTGGAAATGTACAGATCTATCTCTGAAAACTTTGATAACCTAAAAAGAAAGACACATGAATTTAAAAACCAGATTTCATGTATAGAATCCTTACTGGACAAAAAGCAATATTTCAAATTAGAGGAATATGTAAAAAAGATTTATGGCTCGCTGAATAATGAACCGGATGCCATTAACACCAATAATGTAATCGTAAATGCCATACTCAATACAAAGTACCAGGAGGCAGAAGCAAAGGGAATTGTTTTTGTATTCAAGGTAAATGATCTTTCAGAGCTGCAAATGAAAGATGAGGATGTAGTTACTATCCTTGCCAATCTTCTGAACAATGCCATTGAAGCGTGTGAGGCATGCGAGGATAAAAAGGTAATTAAGTTCAAGTTTTTTAAAGAGGATGATAAGATAATTATTGCGGTTAAAAACACGTTTAATTATGATGTTATATATGAGAATGGTGAGATAAAATCTACGAAAACATCAAGCTTGGATGAACATGGTGTAGGGATTAAGAATGTGTTAAAAAGTATTGAAAAATATGGTGGCTCATATGTCATTGAAGATAAGAATAAAGAGTTTTTCTTCTCAATTATTATTCCTGCATAAATGCAAATTAGTTAATTCTAAAACTATTTTGTGCCGTTTTCTGCAAAAAATGTCTGTTTTCTGTAAAACGACTTGATTTTTCACATATATAATTCATACTAAATAATGAAGGAGACATGTTTATGATAGAGAAGATGGCATTAAAGATCGTCAATCAAATGGAAATAGAGAAGATAATAAGTAAATCAAGCTGTGAATATTACGAATACGCTTTAATAGCTATGGTTGAAAATATTGTAACAGTTGTAACTATCTTACTTTTAGGGGTGATTTTTGAGAAATTCCTGCATACTGTTTGTTTTTGGGCGTTCTTTATTTCATTAAGGAAGCGGACAGGAGGCTTTCATGCGGATAAGTTTTGGCAGTGCTATTTAGGTACAGTCATAACATATATTGCGATTATACAGGCTATGCCTATGCTTTGTAGAACTCCAACTGTCATCTATGGAATGCTATTTCTTGCAATAATTTTAATCTATGTAATAGGAACAATAAACCACCCCAATGTGGATATGAATAAAAGTGAATTGCAGGAGTCTAAGAAAGCGGCAAGACTGATTGTTATAATGGAAGTAATGATAATTGCTGTCTTAGTTTATCTGAAGGCTGATATTCTGTATATTGGTTATATGTCAGTGGCTATCATATTATGTGCATTCTTGATGTGTTTGGCAAAAATTATAAAACAGGAGGTAAGTGTAAAATGAAAAAAAGCAGAAATATCAAAAATGTTGCACTCAAGGTAGTGGAGAAAATTGTCCGCAATGAAGTAAAAAGAGATGTGGTAGGTCCTCCTTATTGTATTGGAATCGGTCATCAACCGAAAAGACCGAAGCGGAAAGAGAATTAAGATTTGATAAATTGCGTTGAAAAAGAAAATTAAGTATAAGAAAAAGCCTTTCAGAAGTGTATGGTGTGCCTGAAAGGCTTTTTTAGTGCCGTTTTCTGCAAAAAAAGTCCACTTTCTGCAAGGGTAATTGACCTTTAATCGTATTTTGCTATTATAAAATTAGGAGAATTTTAATAATTACGGATTTCAAATTATTCTATTAAGGAAGGGCGAGTTTATGTCAAAAATCACAGATTATGGATTTTTGTTTCAGCAAATGTTTGGAACAAAAGGCACAAAAAGTACAAGTGCAATAGGTAGCTTTCAGCTGTCGCAGTTAAACAGCAGCTCTATACAGTCGCAGTTAAAAGCGGCGGGTATTGATACGAACAGTGCCCAATATAAGGCTGCAATAAAGCAGATGATGTCAAATGCAAATGGGGCAATGTACACAAATATCCAGAGCATTAAAAATTTGATGAAAAGTTACGACAAAGATGGAGATTACATTGATCCAACAACGGGATTAGCAGGTCTTTTGCTAACAGATGAAAATGCAAGTAGTCAAAAACGTATTATTTCCATTCTGGAAAGCAGCAAAGATGAAATGTTTGAGCAAACGAAAAAGGAATTTTTGCAAGAAAATGGCGTCCTGAATGGAGATACGACAAAACGATCAGATGTATATACAAATATGTATCGCAAGGTACAGAAAAATGACCGATTAGCAGCGGGATATACTATGCAGCAGTATGAGCGTGCATATCGGCAGGCATTTATATCCGCAGCAAAAGCTGCTGATCCAGGTTGGGAAATAGGGAAGCCAGTCTCATCTGGGACATTAGACGGTATCACAAGAGAATCCGTGGAAGCTAATTTAAAGAAATCAGGCAGTTCACTGGCACAGGTGTCAGTGGATACAAGGATATAGTAAATTGGTTTTATGTGGCATATATTTCACTAATTATTTCAAATTATAAGGAGGTCACAAAATGAAAAGAGTAACAAAGAGAGTTTTTACGGCTGTTATGGCTTGTATGATGGCTTGCTTGATGTTTGTAACACCTGTGCTTGCTGCTACCAATAACTTCAGCAAGACAACAGTAAAACTGAATGCAATTAGCGGCGGAACTTCAAAAACAAGCAATGTTACATCAGGAAGTGTTTCGGGAAGCAATCCTTCCATAACTAAGGTGGAGTTATATTGTAATGTGGCTAGTGGAACAGATCCTTATACGATTTATGTTAAAAGCCCGAGTGGAACAACAAAATCTATCTCAGGACCGACAAAAAGTGGGACTATTACCATAACTGGATTTGAAGGTGAGAATCCGTCTGGAACATGGTCAATATGGATTCAAAATAATGGTGTATCTTATAATGGAAACATCTATCCGGTTTCAACGGTAACGATAACATTAAAAGTAGCTTACAGTTATTAAGGCTACTTGTATTAAATGAGGTATAGTAACATGTGAATATATGCCAATTAAAGAATTATCCTCTTGGGTTAGACGGAAGTTTTGCTCAAGGGGATTTAATATTGTAAAATTATATATTAAAAGAGAGTGCGATAGAATAAAGTATAAAAAGTTACCATGTTTTTTTATCTTTGATATATGATGAACCCGTTGAGCGATGTACAGATTGTGATGCCTGTGTAGAATATATCGCCTGTCTGGAAAACACTTGCAAATATATTTATAGTAAGGATTAGCATCAGCTCCAAGAATTTGTTTACTTTTGGAAGAAGGCAAGAAATATGGAGTTGTGCAGATGCATTAAGAATGAATGAGCAGATAGAGCCATTAGATGTTAATATACACGGTCATATAACTGTATATTTGGATTTCAATGTGTATGAACACTTCAGGAATTGTTTAATTTTATTTGAGTGAAAGAACTTTTGCCGTTTTCTGTAAAAAAAGTCCGTTTTCTGTAAAATCGCTGTTTTTCTAACTCATTTTTAGTATGATCTAATTTATTGTGCAAAATACAACATAAAACGTATGAAAAGGATTATTTAGATTACACCTGATAACATATAGCTGTTGTGAGGTGTATATTTTTATGCCATAGATTTTGATGATATATTTTTGCATAGATTTGTATTCAAGAGATATATACAATGGGCAATCCAGTATAATATATTCCTTAATACTGAATACGGCAGCTTACGAGTACACAAATCGACATGGCAGGTCGGTGCGAGGTACTCTTTTTTTGCTTCTGTCGAAAATTGCTGATTTATCAGGACATATACATACAAAAGTCGAAAAGAGGACCGCCTATAGATTCTTCATTTCACAAATAAATTATAAGAATGGAGAATCAGAAAATGAATCATACAAAATATATTATTGCCGATAACGTGAAATTATACCGGAAAAAGCAAAATTTAACACAATTTGAACTAGCAGAGAAAGCGGAACTTTCAATTGATTCTATAAAGCGGATTGAACATGGGAGCAGAACGATGTCGTTAGAAAACTTTATGAGAATAGCAGATGCATTGGATGTTCCCCTATCGTTTCTTGTGTATGAAAATCTAAACAAAATCCCCATAACAGAACGTATTTTAAATACCTTAAACAGTAAAAGCTGTAAGCAACAGGAATATTTATTACATATGCTTGAAGAACTGTCATTTGTTTTAGACAAGCTCTTATAGTAAGCATAGAAGGACGAAAAGGTGTATAGGGATTCCATGCACCTTTTTGTTTTTCTTAAAATGTGGAACCCTGCTTTTTAGATTTTCCTTTTTCTGCTATACAAAGACGTTTTCTGCAAAGAAAATGTTATTGATATGTTTTTCTGATATGATAAAGATGTTATGACAAATTTTATGTGAAATTATCTAATTGTTAATGCTCATTTATGATACAAAATTTGATATTAAAAGTTCAATATATGGAAGATTAGGTAATGTAAGGATTATGATGAGACATTTGAGAGAAGATAGGATAGCTATTATTGATAATGGAATAAGCAGAGATTTAATAAGCAAAGAAAAAATTCAATCACAAATAGTGATAGATGACAACAATAAGTGTATAGAAGATAAAGATGAAGTTCAGATTACGGATTTTCCGCATGGGACATTTTGTGCATTGATTATTGAAAAATATAACTCTCACTGTATGTTGAATAGTGTACGAATTTTGGATAAAAATGGGAGGGGTGGGAGCAATAAGATAGAACCCGCCCTTGAATGGTGTTATCAAAACAACATTAGGGTTGTTAATTTGAGCTTCGGAACTACGAATTTTCATGAATGTGAGAAACTTAAAAAATTGGTCAATAAGTATGTATATAGTGGAATGATTCTTGTGGCAGCAACAGCTAATTCGGGTTTCGTATCATATCCAGCTAGTTTTACGAATGTGATCGGTGTAGCAACAACAGGTAGCCCTTTAAGTTATTCTAAAGATTATATGCAGATGGGGATTGATACTGTTGTACCGTCTGAACATATAATCAAAATATTTGATGAAGAAATCAAAACATCATTGAGTAATAGTTATGCTGCACCATTTGTATGTGCTTTAATTGCAAATAGGCTAAATACAGATAAAAATCTTGGTATAATAAAATTAAAGGAATATGTGAAAGATCAAAGTCATATTGAAATGATTGAGGGAGTATATGAGCCGGATTGGGTTTATAAAGCATATGTGGTTGGCAAGAAGAAAACAAGCAGGGCAGATTATTACTTTGAAACGGTTTTGGAAGAATATAGCGAAATACAGGACGAAGTAGATACTGTCATAGCTTTTTCTGTGGCTGATTTGGATAATCTGGATATAAAAGACAAAAATCTAATATATCTCGGACAAGAGGATATTTATAATGTAGATGTGCAGGGGTTCTATTGGAGCAGAAAAACCAGACAACGGCAGATTTTGAACAACCATTATCAGGGCAATGGTCTTGAAGTTCCGGTCATAATATTGGCTATTGAAGCTACAATGGATAGTTTCTATATACTTACTGAATTAAAGCGGGCTTTTGCCAGTGATGGATATAACGCATATACAATAGGAATGGAGCCGGAATGTGTGCTGTATGGTTTGGAGTATATGCCAGAGCCTGTGGCAGATCGCGAGGCATGGAAAAAATTTATAGAAAGCCAAGTTTTTTATAAACAAAGCGATTTAGTCATATGGTGTGTTCTATTGGAAGAAAGAAAGAAATTATTGAGAGTATATCCCGATTGTGATGTAGAGATTATTCTTTGTAATGAGGGAGAAAATATTTTGGCTAAATTTTCTTTAGCAGAAGAAAAGGTTGAAAAAAGAATATCAGAACTGATTGACAGGAAAGATATTGAGGCAATATATCACATTTTAAAAATGAAACTGACGGAGGAAGAAAATGGATAACAAAGAGGGTGTAAAAAGATTACTTCTGTTATTAGGAAAATATAAAAAAACAATAGTTGTGATTGTGGGCTGTCTGCTTGTTTCTACCGGATTAAATCTTTGTGTGCCGCTGATCAGCAGGCGGATCATGGACGATGGGTTTATTGGTGGAAATAAAAAATTGTTGATAGAACTGGTTTTGGTGTCTATGGTGATTTACGCTATAAATTCCCTTGTAGATTTAATCAAAGAAAAGAAGCGTGTTGACATTTCGGCAAAGATACAGTATTTCCTTTCGGAACAGTCTTTTACACATCTTATGAAGCTGTGGGTAAATTATTTCAACAATACCAATTATGCAGAGACGCTGAACAATATTAACACGGATATTAACCAGATGACATCTGTTGCCGACAGCAGTGTATTCTTTGTAATTACGCAGGCGTTTAGCATGACAGGCGGCATTATCGGGTTATTTATCATAGATTTCAGAATGACGATACTGGTTCTTTTGTTTATACCGTTTAAATGTGCTGTGATGAAATATTTTGCTAAGAAACAAAAGCGGATTATGGATGAGTTTATAAAGAAAAATCAAAAATATGCGAAATGGTTTGGGGATACTGTCGGAGGGGTACGGGAAGTTAAGCTGTTTAATATTTTAGACAGGAAACATGAAGAGTTTGATCAGAACCAGAAGGATATTATTGAAAAGCAGAAGCAGATGAATATGCTGGGACAGTGGAATACGATTACGGATAGCCTTATGGTGCAGTTTCTTTCCACGTTGTTATATATACTAGGCGCAAACTTGGTGTTTGACCTACAACTTTCAGTCGGCAGCGTGTTTGCTTTCATTACATACAGTTCATATGTTACAGGACCGATTTCTGCAATCCTTAACATAGGTTATCTCTTATCAGGGATTATCCCGTCAACAAAAAGGTATTATGCGTTTATGGATTTGGAGGAAGAAACAGATAATGGGGAAACCGCCGATTTATGCCCGGATGACCTGAAACTGGAACAGGTTTCTTTTGCGTATGAAAAGCTTGCGTATGAAAAAGAAAAATATGTTTTAAAAGATGTGGACATTTTGTTTGCAAAAGGCAGTAAGACTGCTATCATTGGACGTAATGGTTCGGGAAAGACAACGATTATCAATCTCCTTACCAGAATGTATGAGCCAATAAGTGGAAAGATATTGCTCGGAGCAGAGAAAATTTCAGAACTGTCATTGTCGGCATACAGAAACATTATATCCGTAGTCAGCCAGCAGATATATCTTTTTAATGACACAATAAGAAATAATATCTGTTTGTATAAGCAGGTGGACGAAGCAAGAATAGAAGCTGCTTGTAAGGATAGTGGACTTGAGGATTTTATAAAAGAGGTTTCTTTGGATTATGTGGTAGGGCAGAATGGAGCAATGCTTTCCGGCGGACAAAAACAAAAGATAGCCCTTGCAAGGGCATTGATACATGATAAGCCGATTATTATATTTGATGAAGCCACATCAAACACGGATGCTTATTCAGAACAGCAGATTAACAAACTGCTGAATACGAAACTGAAAGAAAAAACAGTGATAGTGATAACACATAAGAAAGAGATATTGAACAAAGTGGATCAGATTGTTGTGCTGAAGAAAGGCGTGGTTGTTGATATAGGGGCATATGATGAGCTGATAGGTAAAAGTGATGAATTAAATATTATGATGGAAAATGCAGATTGAGTATAAAAGACTTTTCATAGCGGCAAAGCTTGCTCGAAAAGTTTTTTTGTACCGTTTTCTGCAAAATAAGGTCACTTTCTGCAAAACATATTGTAGGTTTTATTTCTACTATTTATAATAAAAAAAATCAATTAATTAAGTTTGGAGTAGTACATATGAATGAGATAGAGGTTAATGGTAGACTTGAACAATTAATCAAGGAAATAACTGATAAAGAATTAACAATTGCTGAGATGGAAAAAGAAAGTTTATTGAGTTCAAATGTTGGTTTATCTCCGTTAGATTTATTAAATTTATTTTTTGCTATAGAGAGAGAATTTAATATTAAAATTGATAGAAAAGAAATCATTGAACATAGACTTGATAAAATTTCGGATATAAAAGAAATAATTCTTAAAAAATGTTAAGGGGAATATAAGAAAATTTCTTATATAATTTTTGAGGAAAGGAGAAAAGCATATGAAGGCATTAGGAAAAAAGAAAACTGCTCAGAATGGTACTTTAGTTGCATTTGCTTGCAATTGCATTAGCGTATGCAGATCACTGGCAAGTTGTAACTGCGCTACGGATATGTCCTTGCAAAATACCAATAGCACAACCAGCTTTGGAAAGATTGTTTCAAAGACAATGTCGGGCGAAAATTGGAGCAATATGTAATGCTCTGAATGGCACCTGAAGCAGTCGTTTTCTATTTTTCTGCTTCAGGTGCTTACTATTTGGGAAAGATGGGGATTCATGATGAAAGAGAAAGCTTTTATTCATTGTTTTAGTACAAATAATCACTATTATGTTTACGATGTTAATACTAATAGTATTTTAAGAATAAACAAAGAAATATATGTAAAATTAAATGAGCATACAGATATTGAAACATTATTAGATGATAAAATAGTTCAAATGAGAGAGCAGGGATTTTTAAGAAGTAATAATCCTCTTATTAAAATTGAGCATCCATTAACTGACACATTGAAAAGTCAGCTTGAAAATAATGTAGAGTTGTTGATTTTGCAGGTTACGCAAAACTGTAATTTTAGATGCGAATATTGCGTTTATTCGGGGAGTTATGTGAACAGAGTGCATTCAAAGAAAAGAATGTCATTAGAAACAGCTAAAAAGGCGGTAGATTTTTATTATAATCATTGTAAGAATACTAAGAGCGCTCAGATTGGATTTTATGGTGGTGAGCCTCTGTTAGAAATAGAATTAATTAAAGAAATTGTAGAGTATTCAAAAATCCTTTTCAGGGGAAAAGAAATTATTTTTAATATGACTACAAATGCATCTTTGCTTGATGATGATAAAATAGATTTTTTGGCAACAAATAATTTTAATTTAACTATAAGTTTGGATGGACCAGAGAACGTACAAAATTCTGGAAGGAAATTTGCGGGAAGTTTAAGCGGTACATATCAAGTGGTAATTGATAATATTGCCAAGATAGAAGAAAGACACCCAGAATATATAAAAAATATTTCGTTTAATGCTGTATTAGGAACAGATAGCAATTTCTTGGATAGCAGCAATTATTTTACATTTGATTATCGTCCAAATAACTTAGTTACAGCGGTTAATGTAAGTGATAAGGACGCTATTGATCCGATTATGTACAGTGATGAGTTTCGTTTAAATTATTTTTACGAAGTATTCAAAAGTTATTTGTGGGGATTAGACAGAATTGAGGAGCAAGATGTTTCTAAGCTCGTCCGTTCATATATAAAAACAATTAAAACAGATATTCATGATAGATTGCAATTAAATACTATCCGTACCATAAAGTGTCATCCAAGTGGTCCTTGTCTTGCTGGTGTCAATAGATTATTTGTGACAGTAGAAGGGGATTTTTTCCCATGTGAAAGAGTGAACGAAACAAGTAAAGCATACAATATAGGTAACTTAGATGAAGGATTTTGGTATGATAAGTCTTATGAGTTATTAAATATTGGTAAGCTGACAGAAAGAGAATGCAGAGAATGTTGGGCAATTAATTTTTGTAATTGTTGTGCAGCAGGTATAGAAGAAGGGGATAAACTATCCCGCAAAAAACGATTAGAGAAATGTAAATCCAATAAGCATGTAGTTGAAGAAAGATTGAAAGAATATTGTACATTACGTGAATATGGGTGTAAATTTGAAGATTAGTAACATGGAGGAACTAATGAAAAAGAAAATAAAAACTCTTGTCTACCCTTTTGATGATGAATGCGAGGCATTTTTAGAGTTTCATTCATGGATGGAATATATTGATATTATTGCAGTTGATACTCCGTGTGGATGGGGAAAGATGAATTTCATAAAAGAAGGGGATATACAGCAAATAGGCTCTAATATAAAAGAAATAGAGCTTTTGTGGATAGTGAAATCAACCAATAAGATTACATTAGAGGAGTTTGAAAAACGACTTATCTATTTAACTCAAGATATAAAAAGTATTTTGGTATCAAGGAAACTATCAGCAGAAGAATTTGATAAACTAGAAGAAGTTGCAAAGACAAATTCTGTAAGAATAATAGAAGAAAAAGATATTATTGGAGCTTTACCTGAACAAAGTTTTGAGGAGTCAGGAGTAGGATATGCATTAAAAGATATAGAAATACCTATTGTTATGATTGCGGGGGCTGGAGAAAATTGCAACAAGTTTGAACTTGAATTGCTAATTGCAAATAAATTAAAAGAAATTGGATATAAAGTGAGTGTTGTTACATCCCGTTCCCATGTGAATTGCTTAGGAGTACATTCGTTTCCAACATTTATGTTTCAAAGCCTAAAAGATGAAAGTGAAAAAATCATTGCATATAACAATTATATTAAATATTTATCGGAAATGGATAAGCCAGACATATTTGTTTTAGGTGTACCGGGAGGAATACTTCCAATAACGAGGCGACAACCAGAACATTTTGGAGTTTCTGCATTTGAAGTGTTTAACAGTGTCAAACCGGATTATATGATTTTTAATCTTTACAATGCGGATGTTGAAAGTAAATACCTCAGTGAAATAAAGATGCTGATGAGATATAGATTTGATGTAGATATAGATGCCTTTTACATATCGAACTACATTCAGGATGGGTTATCGTTAAATACATATATGCCGATAAAATATATAAGACAAGAGCAGCATGATGTTGAAGAAAAATGGCAAAAATTCGGGGAAGGTATTTATTATAAAAGCAAAATAGCTTTGCTTGTGGAAAATTTGATACAAACATTAAATGGTTACAAAGAAATAGATATATTATAAATATGGAGGAAAAATATGAAAATAGAACAAAGTTCAAGTTATGTGAGTTCACAAATGATGTATTCAAGTCAAGTTAAGAAACAGGAAGAAGTTCAGCAAGGTACATTTGTTTCGCAGATAAAAAGCAAAGAGAATATGTCATTAGATGAATACAAGGCGTATTTTAATGAAAAGATGGATGCGCTATATACTCATCCGTCACAGAGAAATATGAATTGGGTTATTGATATTACAGATGCTGCTTATAAAAGGATGCAGACTGATCCGGAATATGAGCAAAAAATATTAGATGCCTTGGCAAAGAATAAGGCAGTTGATTTTGGAGGCAACATTCCACAAATAGCGTATACTCATGTAGATAGTACGTGGGAAGGGTGTTACGGGTATACTAAAGGAATGAAAGAGAATGATAGTTACATTAAAGGAAATTCATCAAAACATGAAAATAATGTAAAAAAGAAGAAAGAAGATACAAACAAGGATCTTTTAGAGGAATATATTGAGAAACGCATACAGGCTCGTAAGGATATGCAGGAATTTCGTACAAAAGAGTATTTCAAGTATAAGGAGCAAAATGCTGAACTTAACAGAAAGGCATTGGTAGCAAAGGCTTATGAACAGCAAATTTTAGAAGAACATTAAGCAAGATATGTGTTGTATAGTCTGTTTGGATTAGGGTGTGTCAGGATCAGAGGAATTTGATATGAAGATGCAGGAATAGTGAAATACAGAAGGATGTTTGCATAAAATAGAAATATGCTTAAATGAAAAAAGGAATCAGACAACAGATAGAATCTGGAGTCTGGTTTCTTTTTATGCCGTTTTCTGCAATAAGTGGTCGGGTCTCCAAAGTTTAGTGGGGTTTCCCGAAGTTTTTTAGGGGCATTCCGTAGGGGCTTCTTAATCAAACCATGAATAGATACACAGTCAGGTCTTTCGACCTGCCTGATCTGTTTTGAAACGAAATATTTTTTAATCTTCCATATTAAAATAAGTGACGGGATTGTAATCGTTTATTCCATTTATAACAGAGGTGTCCCTGGTCGCATATAGGAATCGGATTCGAAAATGCTCAAAGTTTCGATAGCCACGTCCGAGTTTTTTCAAGTCTTTAACTTTTCGATTTAAGGATTCAATAGGTTCATTAGAAAGTCTGCTGCTATATATTGTATAAGTACAATATTATCATTGAGGTTGATATCGGAAGGAGAGAGGTTACATAGTTCTGATATTTGCATTCCGGTTGAAAACAAAAGTTCGGCAACTGCAATATCCCGAAAGGCTTTTTTCCGCTTATACGGTGTGTTGGCAGAGGTATATTGATTATAAATTGTAGTTAAAAAAGATTTCTAAAGTTTGCAATGAAATCGTTTTGGGAAGAGTAATTGGTTCTCTGAAACGGATTTCAACTTTATCAAATGGATTCTTGTTAATTATTTCCTTAAATTCACAATAATGAAAGAATGCCTTCAAGGATGCAATTTTACGTTTAGCAGATTTTGGTTTATAGGAAGAATGTAAGTGTGCAATATAAGACTCTATATGTTTAGATGTAATATCATCAAGCTCCGAGCAATTGATATGACGGGCAAATTGGGAGATATCAATGTTATATGCACATATGGTTTTTGCGTCCAGACATTTTTGAGTCTGGCAAAATTGAATATAACTCTTTAACTGAATATTGAAATTTTCCATGTTATAGGCTCCTTGTTTTTTAATCTGTATTTTAACAAAGCATTGCAGGAAACTACAAATTACTAATATGAGTATTTATTAAGAAAGAAATAATATCGAGCCAGAAAAAATAATCATGTAAAGTAAGTTGATCTCGATTTTTATATAAATTAGTGGAAAATATACAAGAAATGGCGAGTATTTTATCACCAAACAGTTTGTAATTTTCTTGATACGATAGTTGTATTTATCAGCAAAAAATTCTGATATTTAATATGAAACAGAAATAAAATATGTGGAAAGGGGTTGCATATATGCATGCTATTACATATAATCTCGACAGACAGACAGACAGACAGACAGACAGACAGACAGACAGACAGACAGACAGACAGGTTAAGTCTGCTTACTTTTGGTATGATTTGATTGATGTATGAAGCACATTTTGGTTATGCGTAACAGTGTAGTTAAAATGTGCTTTTTCATATTTAAAATGAAACGGAATGTACGCTGGTAATTGCCAGCGTGTGTATGGATGGGCATTTATCGTCAGGAAGGAGAAAACAAATGTTTAAGAAACTTAACAAAATGAAAATTGGTGCACGCCTGAAAAAATCGTTCAGACAAATTATTATTGTATTTGGAGTATTATCGGCACTCGTTGTATTGGTTATGCTTTATACAATAAACAATTATGGGACAATATTGGACAACTATGCATATCCACAGGGAGATATTGCTATGGCAATGAATGAATCAGCTGAAGTAAGAGCTGCCTCAAGAGGTATTGTAGGATATGATTCGGACGCTCTCATTGAGAGTATGAAAGAACAGCATGATCAGGCGATTGATTCATTTGAGGCATATTTGGAAAAAATTCGTCCAACGATGATAACAAAACAGGGAATTGCCTGTATGGATGCGATTGACAAAGCATGGGCTGCGTACAAGGAAGTAGATGCCAAAGTAATTGAAGTCGGGGCAACAACAGATACAGAGCAGTCGTTGAAAGCTCAGCAGATGATGACGGATGAAGCTGCGCCCAAATATCAGGCATTAGATGATGCGTTGCAGAAACTCATGGATCTGAACATTTCTCTCGGAAATGCAGAACGTGCACAGTTGAGATTTGTTATGATAGTTGCACTGACGATTATAATCGCTGTAATTGTTGCCGCTACGATATATTCAAACAATCTTTCCATAGCAATATCAAAGAGTATTGATAATCCATTAAATGAATTGAAAGACAGATTTATTACATTTGCAGAGGGAGATATTGATTCTCCGCTTCCTTCCGTTGAGTCTGAGGATGAGATAAAGGAACTTGTGCAGGGTGTGTCAGCAATGTCCGACAGAATCAGGGTTATCATTAAAGATTCTGGCAGAACAGAGTGCAAAATCGGCTGTAGATTCAAAAGCACTTATTGAAGCTGCTATTCACGAAGTTGGGGATGGAAATATGTATGCCGAGAAAGCTTCTGCTTCATTAAAAGAAGTTGTGGATGGCATACAGACGATTGCCGGAAGTGCAAGGAAGATGAAAGAAATCTCCATTGAACAGGCAGATAGCATGGATCAGGTAGAGCAGACAGCAGAAAGAATTGCCGAGGTAGTTCAGAATAATTCGGCAGCAGCAGAGGAAACATCAGCAACAAGCGAAGAACTTACGGCACAGGCTACAACACTTAGCAGTATGGTTTCAGTATTCAAACTGAGACAATAAGAATAGATATAAAAATAGAGGCTGTAGCTTTATGATTATTGAAGCTCCGCCTTTTTATTTTGTTACCAATATATCTATCTTTTAGTTTTTTGAGTTTTTGGAAAAAGGGTGCATTAATAGTGAGATGTTCTATGGCATCTAAGCATTATATAAAGTGAAGTGGAAAACAACCCACAAATGTGATATCATATTAAGAAAAAGGGGGAATGTAGATATGGAAATCTTTAGCCACATTATAAGTAATCCTCTTTATTCTTTAATTTTTGGCAGTGGTGGTGTAGCAATTATTTTCTTTACCATTTTAGGGCTTAAAAAAAAGGATAAGAACATAAATATAAAAATTGATGTAAATGGTAATAGAAAGAAGGATGAAGAAGCAAAGAAAGATACTAATTATAATTTGGAATTTGAATCGAATCCAATAATAGATAAACATGAAGAATATGAGAAATTAGATTTTAATTCGGATGAGTATTATATTACCTTTTTGAAAACGATTGAAGAAAAGAAGAAGGGGGGAGATGAATTTGAGTATAAGTAACATGTGGTCAAGTAGATCTTTTGCACAAAAAGCAGATGTTGAAAATACAGATTTATTTAATGGTATTTATATTCCACAAGAATATAGAAAAAGAATTCTTAGACATCTTATTTTGAACTATAGTAGTAACATAAATGGAATGCAACCAGCATTATTTTTGGCTATTCAAGGACATAGAGGTGAGGGTAAAACTTTCATGCTTAAAACATTATGTGAAAGTTTTAATATTGAAATGGAATATCTTTCAGGTTCTGATTTGTGTGGTTCAAATGAAGGGGATTCTAAAGAAAAGATTAAGAGGAAATATGAAGCAGCGTGTGTAAAACTTGCAAAAACAAAGAAATTGTCGGTAATAGTTATTGATGATTTTCATCTTAGCATTGCATCAGATTTAGGAGAAAATGTATCGAAAACAACAAATTCTCAAGTCCTGATTGGATATTTGATGAATTTAGCAGATTCTCCTTATTTGTTTAATGTTAGGATACCGATAATTATTTTGGGAAATAATTTTAAAAATATGTATCCAGCCTTGATAAGGAATGGTAGGATGGATTTTTTTACCTGGACACCAAATTTAGATGAAAAAGTTAATATTGTTTATTTTATGTTCAAAAAGTTTTATCCTGAAATTAAATACGAAGATATAAGAAGATTGGTTAGTAATTATCCTAATAAATATATAGCTTTTTTTAAGGATGTAATACAAGATATGTTTTTTTCTAATTGTGATTTAATGGTAAAAGAATTTGAACAAAGACAAGGAAATATTCGATTGGACGAGATAAATGAGTTGGTGAGAGAATTTATAAAGGTTGATAATAATATTTCATATGAACATTTAAGTAATATGGCAGCCTCAAGGAATTTAATTAAAGAAGATAATTTTGAATAATATACGAAGAAGGTTGGTACATGAGTAATATAAATACAAATTTAAATATTAAAACAAGAGTAAGACTTTATGTTTTATATGACATAATAAAAAATTTGTCTGAATCTTTTGGTTTTCCTAAGACAATAGAAGAGACATTACAAAAAGGGATAAAAGAAAAGCAAATTTTGAGTTCAGTTTATGCATATTATTTAGATGATAACGAAAAAGCAGTTGGAAAAGTTTCCTTTGAAATTGATTGGCAAACTTATGAGATGTATGCATCTACAGAATCTGGAAGTGAAATTATGATAGATGATAAAATTCCTTTGGTTGATCAGTTTGCGAATTGGGCTAGTGATATAATTAAGTATGTGACTGAAATGAGAGAAAAGCTAGGCGTTAATGATATTAAAGTGTATTATAGATACCGTCCAGAAATTAGAAATGATGCAATAAAGGATAAAGAAGCAGATGAATTTTTGGGATTAGTTAAATCGGACAAAAAAATAGAATTTAATAATGAAAAAGCAGAAAATTTTGCAAGACAGATGACATATGTAAGCGAAATGTTGCCAGAGTTAAAAATTAATATACAGTCAAAGTAATTACAAGACAATAAATTATTATTTAAGATAAAGAATGTTTTAATAGGCACTTGTAGATGTAGTATATTAACATAGAAACGCAAACCAAGTAGGATGAAAAAAATGTAATTAGAAATAATGTCATATGGAACAATTCCAGAATATCTGTGGAATGATTTACCAGATAGTGCAATACTTCGTAATGACAATGGAAAATGGTACGCAGTATTTATGAATTTGGAAGGCTTTAAAATCGGATTGGATACACAAGATAGGGTTGATATTATGATTGTAAAATGTAAGCCGGATATGATAAGTGTTATGACACACATGAAAGGCTTTCTGCCGGGATATTACATGGATAAAAGCAATTGGATCACAATTCTTCTGGATGGGACAGTCCAGGAGGCGAAGATATTAGATTTTCTTGATATGAGTTATGATTTGACGGACGGGGCAGATTGAGGAAAGTATGAAATAATATTTAAAAACGATAATATCCTCTTGTGAAGAAAGTTGCATAAAAGCTAAGTATATTTTCAATAAAGTTGTGAAGTTTATTTTTCATGGAAGTCTATCTCCTTTCGTTTTCCTATGGCTATTACCATAATGTTCTGCAAGATCTGTTTGTGGGACAACTGCATATTACATAGGGTAAAATCTGTGTGTGAAAAAGTTTGCATAAAAGCTAAGTAAGTTTTCAATAAAGTTGTGGAATTTGTTTCTCATGGAAGTTCATCTCCTTTCTGTTTACGCTGTCATTATAAAACACGAAGGGGTATATTACTTGCCAAAATAAAAAAATAATTGGACAAAAATTGCAACGGGCAGAGAGTGTGTAAATATTCTCTGTCCGTTGCAGTTTATTATATATTTTTGCGATATTCTGAGGGAGATATGCCTTTTATCTTTTTGAACATGCGGCTGAAATATAAAGCATTATCATAGCCAACAATTTGAGCAATTTCGTTTATGTTATATTCCGTATTCAAGAGCAGGGATTCTGCATTGCAAATGCGTTTTTGCAAAATGAATTGCATTGGTGTAGAGCCAACATAAAGTTTGAAATTGCGTATAAACCAGCTTGTGCTTACATGATTTTTTTCAGCGTATTCTTCAATGCTGATTGATTCACTGTAATGTTCATTGAAATAGGCAATAGCCATGTCAATAGTTTATGCAGCACGGGAATTATCTATCCTTATGCTGCTATTAAAGTATCGTTACAGTTTTATAAAAATTTGTTTTAAATATATTTCAAGCATTTCCTGATAACTATCCTTGCACATTTGTAATTCATTTATCATTGCACGAAAAAGATTCTGATAGGAGGGACCAGATCCACAGTAAAATACCTTTTTGTCATCGGTCAATCCATAAGAGCGTAATATATTTGTTACATCGCTACCTGTAAAATGAACCCAGTAGACTTCTGTCTGATCTTCGGCATAATATTCATATTTTTGAGGCTCCTTTGGACGATATAAAACCATATGTCCGGCATGAACAATAGTTTCTTCTTCACTATTACGACCAAAATGAAAATGGGCTTTTCCAGCAGCAATATAAATCAACTGAAAATCAAGTCTGCCACGAGGTCTCCAAGTAGGCAGTTTAGGACGTGTGTATAGCTTATATGTTCCACACATAGTTACAACAAGCGGCTTGGATTTATCTTTTCTATCAATCGTTGAGTGATTGAGATATGCATTATTTGTGCACATATGTGCCTCCTTGTATTGAAATATAAAAAAGTGTATGTCAAAAATGGCTAAAAATCTGTCCAATACAATCCTTATGTTCATTAATTTTATCATTTTGTGCATATTTTGTCCAATTTATGATATGTCATTTTTGGCTTATTTTTTATGTACTGACCATAATAAAGTTGTGGGACAAAACGAAGCAAAAGAAACCTTTCACTGTAATTTTAGTAAATATGTGAATGGAGTCCGGTTAAATTATGCAGTTGCGGCACTGGAAAACACAATGGATTCCATTACAAATATATGTCTTGATTGTGGGTTTGAAAGTCAAAGAACTTTTAACCGTGTTTTTAAGGATAGATACAAGATTACACCAAGAGAGTACAGAAAAAGGATGGAACACAATAATAGAAACGGCAGCTTGGGGGTACGCAGATGATTAAATATCTTACAATGACGATTGGAAAACAAAAAAACATAGCTTTGATTGCTCATGACGGGAAAAACAGGATATGTTGAAATGGTGTATGGATAATAAAGAAATTTTACAGCAACATAATCTGTCAGGAACCGGAACGACTGCGAGAATGATAGCAGATCATGTAGGATTAAAGATAAAAGGATATAACAGCGGTCCATTAGGGGGAGATCAGCAGATAGGGGCAAAAATTGTAGAGGGAAATATCGACATGGTTATTTTCTTCTCCGATCCACTGGCAGCACAGCCACATGATCCGGATGTTAAGGCACTTCTTAGAATTGCACAGGTGTATGATATACCGATTGCAAATAATATTGCAACAGCGGATTTTATGATTCATTCCACGCTTATGAATGAACAGTATTCACATCAGATTGAAAATTTTAAAAATACTGTGGATGTCAGAGTAAAAGAAATGCAGTGATGGATATGATAAATAGCCAAAAAACGTCCGCTAATAGGATTTACAACAGAATATAAAGCAGATAAAGACGAATGGTATCAGATGTGCCATTCGTTTTTTTAATAAAAGCACAAATTAACCTACTTACGAGCATAAAATGATGTGCGTTGGGTTGTTTTCTGGACTATGAGAATCAAAGTCCCATTGATATGATTAACATGGAAAAGAGGTGCAAAATCTTGGACACAGGAAGAAAAGATGCCAATATACAGATAGGAAAGAGACTAAGAGAGGCAAGACTGAATATGAACCTTGAAAAGTCAGAAATTGCGGATGTATTGGGTGTTACAGTAGAACATTATCGAAAACTTGAAGCAGGTGTAACTGGAATATCTGTAGATAAAGTATTGACACTCTATCATAAATATGGAATTGATCCTACATATCTTATAACAGGCGAGAGCAGCAACATAAAAGATTTTAATTTGGATTACTATGTTGCGAACAGCACAAAAGAGCAGAGAAATGATTTTTTTGACCGTGTGCTGGCGTATTTATCTAAGTTGATTAGATAAATTGAAGTGCTTCCTGCTTCCAAGCTCGAAAAGGAGGAAGTGTTATGCTTAATATTGCGGTCTGTGATGACAGCAGAACAGATGTAGAAATGCTGGAAAGTGCTTTTGATAAGTTAGCGCAGTACCAGTTTTCTTATGAAGTGTATTTTACAGCGAAGGAGTTGCTGAAGCATGTTATAGATTATGGAGAAATGTATCATCTGTATATATTTGACATTGAAATGCCGGAGATGAATGGTTTGCAGCTTGCAAAAGAAATCCGGAAAATAGATGCCAAAGCATTGTTTGTATTCCTGACTGGATATACTCAGTATGTTATGGATGTTTTTGAGGTTATTACCTTTGACTATATTTCTAAACCGATTACAGTGGAAAAGCTGGAGTCCGTCCTTTTAAAAGCCATGCAGTATCTTCATATGATAAAGCGTGACTTTGTCTTTCAGTTCCGAAAAAATCAGTTTCGTATTAGCTGCGATGATATTGTGTATTTTGAGAAGAAAGGTCGTCAGGCAGTGATACATACGATCTCAGAAAATTTCAAGGCAAATATGACAACTGAAGAAATATGGAAACAGCTTGATGATAAGGTTTTTGCCCATATTCATGTATCATATATCATCAATCTTGGGCATATCAGGGCGATTGATGGAGATGAAGTAGTGATGGACAATGAAGAAAGACTTCTGATTGCCCGTTCCCATAAGCAGAATTTAAAAGAAAAACATATGGAGTTTGTAAGGAGGATGGTTTAAGGATGGAATATGTGATACGCTTTGCCATCAGCCTGTTTGATCTGGCAGTGTTTATGTATTATTTTCATTCCAATAAGAAAATGAAACCAGTATCAAAGGTATGGATATGGGCTGGATTTACCATTGCTGCAATTATATGGACATTTGTCAGTAGCATAAAAAATCCGTATCTGAATCTTGCGACTCTTTTGATTGTGCTTATACTGTTATCATTTTATTATGAATCAGGAATGTGGACGAGAATTATAAATATTGTGACATTCATGGGTATTGGAATGCTGTTTGAACCTGTAGCTTTGCTGTTACTCCATGCGATGAATTTTCATATGGGAGAAAGTTATAAATATTATTTTGTAATGGTAATATGCAGCTTTGTTCGTGGAAATGTGATGTATATTCTGTCAAAATTGATTTCAAAGAAAGGGATGCAGATTGCTGATTTTCCGAAAGAAATTTTGGGTGTGCTTGTTATGGTATTTGCCTTTACGGTGTTGAACTGTTGCTTTGTTATTCTTTTGTCATTGGAAGCTGGCAGTGAAAAAAGCCTGCTTATGTGTGCCAGTATTGTAATTTCCATTGTCCTGACAGATTATTTTATGCTGTATATGATGGAACGTTTTAATTATCTTGTGCAAAAACAGTATGAGGATGCAATGTACAGGGAAGAAATGCACTATAAAGACATCTATTATGAAGAAGCAGAAAAACAGAATAAGGAAGTGCAGAAGTTAAAGCACGATATGAAACATAAATTGCATGAACTGTATCATCTGGTGGAAAATAGTGATGGGCAGGAACTTTCAGAGAAAATCGGTGCGATGTGCATAGAATTTGAGCAGATAGATGAAAAGCAGTATTCTGATAATCCAATCGTAGATTCTGTGCTCCGCATTAAATTTGGCAGGGCAAAGGCAAGGGGAATAAAAGTAGAAACATCTATTCGTATCCAAAGCAGATGCAGCTTGATCACGGGGATATAGGTGTATTGTATGGAAATCTTGTGGATAATGCGGTAGAAGCCTGTAGCAAGGTGCCGGAGGGACAGCGTTTTGTAAAGATTGAAAATAAGTACCAGTCCGGGATTTTGCTTCTTATAATAACAAACAGCAAAACAGGAAAGAAAAATAAAAGCCTGAAAACAACCAAGAAAGATAATATCAGACATGGGCATGGTGTTCAGGGTGTTCGTAAAGTGGTAGAAAAATACAATGGGACGGTCAGTTTTACAGATAAAGGGGATATATTTGAGGTTTCTGCAATGCTCTATGGAATTGAAGTGAAGGAATAAATGCAAAGCGTTACACTTAAATGTCAATCTGTTACACTTTGAAGGATTTTCCTGTAAAGTATGATATAGTGCATTCATCAAATGAAAAGGAGGACATACATATATGTCAAAATTAAGAAGATTGATGAACCGACTCAGTCATGGAGCATTAAGCAGCGTGGCAGCACTTGCCCTTACGGTAACTGCAACCAATATGAACCGTTGCTGCTGGTTTATTTTCGGACAGGACAAGTTACCGGATAATGCGAAAAAACTTAGAAAATTTTAAGGTGGTAACAGGGTATGATTGCTAAATTTGCAAAGAAGATAAATGAAATATTGATACAAAAGGGGATTGTGCAAAAAGAGGATGCAGAACTGTACCAATATGGGATAGAAAATGGTATTGTTGTTGCAGGAAACCTTTTGGCTTCTGGAATATTTGGCATTGTGACGGGGAGACCGGGACTTGTTCTGGTCTTCCTGTTATTTTATGCCTCGTTGAGAAGCTATAGTGGGGGCAGCCACTGTAAGAGTAGAATCGGCTGTTTTTTGATATCAATGGCAATTTTATTTATTCCGGTTTATACATATGAGCCTGTAATGAAAAATGTTCCTAATGCCGTGATTTTATTGATAGGAGTTCTTGCTGTGGTAATTATTATTGTCCTTGCCCCAGTGGAAAGTATCAATAAACCGCTTGATGAGGAAGAAAGAAGGTATTATGCAAGGGTAACACATTGCATAACGGCATTACAGGTATGTGTTCTTATCATTTTGTTTTGTCTGGATCTGCAAGATTATTTTTATGCCGGGTATGTAAGTATAGTCCTGGTAGCAGTATTTATGGTTATGGGAAAGATTGCAGTGAAACGATATGTGAAATAGCAAAATCCTCTTAAAATGATATATTAAATTTCTGACTGCTTTTACATAAGATTGGGCTAAGATGGGTAGAAATTTACTCTTTGTCGTATTTCGTGTTGAAAAAATCGTACTTCGTGCAAGAAATATTGAAAAAAGTAGGAAAAATGATATGGTTATGGTGAAGTAGTAAAAAAATTATCAAGGAGGAATTTATCATGAAAGGTATCAAAAAAATTTTATCAATGGTTTTGGCGATTGTTTGTATCATTGGTCTTTTCCCGACAGCAAAAGTGGAAGCATCAATTGTAACGGTAAATGGTGGCTATACGACAAGGGCTAATGCGTATTCATGGGGTACATATAGTACAACAAATACGATAACTGTGGTATTGCCCGAAACAGAGGAAGATTTTTGGGTTAAATTTACACTTCCGAAAGAAAAGCGTGTGTATGCAAGATGTTCTTACAATGCGGAAAATGAAGGTATGTATCTTGAAATGAGAAACTCAAGTAATAGAATTTTAGATGAAAAGTACAGCCCTGACGATGTTTTGGATATGGACACGGTTATTCCATTTATGGCGGTGGCTTGTGATAATCTCACTTCTTCATCACAGACATATTATATTCATGTTAATCGTGGAACTTGTGAGGGTACAATGTATTTTTCACTTTCGATGAATGAGAGAATTAAAACTGGACGAGGAGTGTTTTCTTTTAGTGGAACAGCATCTAATCCTGGAAATTCATCAATAAGTTTATCAGGTGTAGATTCTTCTGTTCTTACATTGAATTTGGCAAATAATACTACAATTCCACCAGAAGCCATTGTTACATCAGTAAATACATCAGGTACTCAATCACCGAGTCAGGGAAATGTTCATCATATGGTACTTCCTGCAACAGAATCAAGTACTTGGTATACATCTACGGTAGCAAGTGCATCGAGTGGACATTACAATATAGATGTTTCGGATGGATTTCAGGCAGCACAAAGATGGCAATTTAAATATAATGCTTTAGCAACAGCAAAATCAACAATGAAAAATGTTAAAATAACACTGGAATGGGAGTACGATATAGCAAATACAGGATATAAGTCATATTAGAAATGTGGGTGATACTATGAATATTTTTTTTAACAGCCGAATTTATGCTAATCAGTCATTGCTTAATGTCCTGTTTGGTCAACAACAAAAAGCGACAATCAGTCGAAGCAATGGTTGTATAGGCACAAGAGATACTTTGACGATAAGCGCATCAGGAAAGGAAAAACTTACAAAAAGTACAAGTGGAAGAACACATAATACAAGTATTGATAGCAGCATTGACT
>OGGK01000353.1_pt1 | contig 46333 bp, 34 predicted proteins | sample 1571171 | NCBI WGS metagenome assembly OGGK01 (sample SAMEA2581958, study PRJEB24529) | metagenome | biome: Human gut stool | place: China | collected 2011 | reverse complement strand
TTTACAGCGACGATTACCGCTCCGAAGAGGGACTCGACCTGCTGCGCCGGGTCGGCATCGAATGCGTACAGATCGAATTCGAAGCATAGGTCCGAATCGTTACGAAAAAAGGAGCGCAATAATCATTGCGCTCCTTTTTCATAGACACTTTCACATCATGGGAATCGTATCTTCGAGAATCTCCCGAAGCGCCGCTCGGCCAATCGACTATTTCCAAAACAAGCGGGTCGCCGTTCCGTCGGCATCGGCCAACATCCCAGGAACGAACGCCGTGCATCTACCCTACAGCACCCCGAACAAAAATGGGATGTGTCCGATGAAATAACAGGACACCTCCCATTTAAGATACAGAACGATTCAGAGTAAGAAGAGCGAATCCGAAACAAACGCCCGAACCACAATACCGGGAATAACAAGGCGGCTTACCTGTTCGAATATCCCGTTCCGCCCCTTACTCCATGCAGACTACTCCGCATAAAGAACTTCGTAACGGCTACGATAGGAGGTAGTACGCACCAGGGTACGTTCGCCCGTCACTTTGTGTTCCTTATAAACCCGCAGCTCATAGGTGGCATCGGCCCGAACGGGATAACCCTCGCCGTCGCAGGTCCAGACCATCGGCAGCGCACTGCCTTCGGAAACATAACGGTACTCGCTTTGGGGATCATCCGGCATCCCCGGTACGTCGTACTCATCGGCCGAGGAGGTGGTCAAAAACGCACTCCGCTCCCCCATCAGTCCCGCGAGCGCCAAGATACCGCAGACACCGTCGTCCTCGGGATCGGTAGGCACGGCTCCGAAGAACGCATTGAGGTCTATGCTCAACCGCTCCGGATCGTTCGAGAGGTCGGAGTAGGCGAAATCGTACACATAGTCCTCCATCCCGCTCCCAGCAACGGCCGGTACGACCGTCTGCATCAGATTACCGCCGCTCCAGGTGAAATCGGCCCGGGGGCGGAAATCGTAGGAGGTTTTCGTCGGGTCCTCTATCACGCACGATTGGGCATAACCCGCCGCATCGTAAGAAGTAGTCCAGACTACCGACTCGCCCTCGCTCACCACCTTTACGGCCCGACCCGCCGCATCGAGCGTAACGGTATAAACCTCTTCGAAATCGTCGTCACGGGCCACGACCTTCATCGTCGTCGCATCCAGGTAAGTAAACTCGATCGGCGTTTCCATCTCGCCGGCACCGGTTTCCGGCGAATCGTCGATCACGACACGGGCAACACGCCCCTCGGTGTCGTACTCGATATTACAGCGGAAATCATGATGCAGCTCCCCGCCGGGTTCGTCCCCATTATCGGAGAACGAATCGAACGCCACGATCCGTCGCCCCGGTTTCGGTTCAGGCGACGGATCGGGTTCGGGCGACGGGTCCTCCCCGCCTGCCGCCTGCTGCCGGACCGAAACCTCGACACGATTCTCTCCACAGCGGATGACGATCGAAGCCGAGCGCTCCTCACCCGTATCGTTAGGGGTCAATGCAATCTCGACAGTCACGCGTCCCGCCCCGCCGTGATCGGGCGAAAGACTTACCCACCCGGTCGTCTCGTCAGCACGCGAATCGCCGTACACAACCTCCGAGGTCCACGCCTCCGCCACTTCGAAAGTCAGCCTGCTACTCGTCTGATCGGCCTTAAAAGTCTGATCCAACTCCCCGGTATCGGGAAATTTCAAATTTCCGAAATCGCCGCTACCGTCCTCATCGTTACACCCGGCCGACAGAAAAGCCGCCGCTGCACAGAACAAAAATTTCAGTTTCATCTTCGACTAAATTAAAAAATACCCCATTTCCAAAATTCACACAAAGATAGCATTTTTTTTAAATTTCAAGGAGGGTAATTTTTCAAAAAAAACTTGTATAAAAGAAAAAATAGATGTATTTTTACTTTATAAAGATTGTACTATTAGTGAAAATGTGCTGCGGAAAATTTTCAGGAGGTGTGGAAAATACGATACAACACCTAATCATTAGAACCTTATTTACAAACCTTAACCAAAAACATGTATGAAAAAATTTAATTTGTTGATGGCGCTTATGATGGTATTCGCACTATCGTTTGCCGCTTGTAATGATGATGAAGAGCAAATTCCCCCTACCGATGGTGGTAATTTGACTTTCGAGGTAACGGTTGGCGAGATTACCTCATCCTCCATTGCCTACACTGTAACTCCCTCCGACCTTAAGGCCGAGTACCTGTGCATATTGGCCGATGCCAAAACAGTCGAGTCGTTTACTCGCGATGAATTTCTCGTGGAGGCCATCTTGGAGGAGCTTAAGGCTGAAGCCGGCGCACAGGGCAAGACTTTAGCAGAGTATATGCCTGAAATCGTTGATAAGGGGGCTATCACTAATGGCAAGTTCTCGAATCTGTCCCCGGCGTCCAAATACTACATCATCCTGTTCGGAGTAGATCCGGCCAACGGATATAAGGCTAACTCTGACGTAGTTAAGAAAGACGTTACGACTGAAGAGTTCCAGGATCTCAACATAACATTCGAGGTTGAGACGACTGTGGACGGCAACTCTGCAACATTCAAAATCACCCCTTCGAACAACGATGACGTGTGGTACTTCACCACTCTTCCCAAAGCCACTTACGACACATACACCGATCCTGCCGGTCAATACAAGATGGAAACACGGCAATTCATGCTCTTCTGTCTCCAGCAGGAAATCGAAGCCCGGCGTCAGCAAGGCATGTCGGATACTGAAATTATGAATGCGATCTTCCACAAGGGGGCTTTGGAACTCGAAGGCAAGGGACTTACCGCCAACACGGAGTATATCAACCAAATCGCAGGCTTTATCATAACTCCGGAAGGTCAGGTGACCATCGCTACCGATGTTACAACAACCACCTATACCACCGGTAATGCCCAGGCCCAAGATTTTACTTTCGAAATTACCGTTGGTGAGGTCGAGGCTATGAATGCCGCTATCAAGATCGTTCCGACAGATGAAACCGCTACCTTCTGCTGGATGGTGGCTCCGTGGGATGGGCAGAAGACAGCTACGGAGGTTATGGACGACATCGTAGCACAATATGGCAACTTTATGAACAACGGAGCCATGCTATATAAAGGCGTTCAGGATTACACGGGCGGCCCCGGCAGCCCGTATAAATACAAACTCGATGCTGCCGATACCGACTACTACGTCATTGCCTTCGGCTATGCCGGCGGTGTAACTACAGCCCCTGTGATGGAGACTTTCCGCTCCCTTGCGGCTCCGGATCCGGAATCGACCACCTTCCAGATAACTGCTTCCGACATTTCCCCTTATGGTTTCTCTGCAGAGGTAACACCATCCGAGACTACCACATACTATACGGTGGGATTCATGCCAACAGAAGAGTTTAAGACTTTGGATTTTGACCAACTTACCGCAGATATAAACGCAAATTTCGACGAGATGTTCGCAATGTCACAGATGTTTGATCCTAACACTACTGTTGCTCAAGTTCTTAGTACATATTATTATAAAGGTGTTTTCACTGTCGATGCTTCAGAATTGACTCCTGAAACAGCTTGCTCCGGCTTTGTAGCAGCACTCTCTGCAGAAACAGGCCATGTTGTCAAAATTCACAAGTTCGAAAACATCGCAACTACCGGCAAACTCGGCAACATTAATCCTTCCATTGAGCTTATCGGCTACTGGTCAGGAGACGACGAGGCCGGTCAAATCTTTGGGCAACCAGACGCAACGAGAGGTAAAGCTATCACTGTCGTCAAGTATAGCGGCTTCAATAGCGCACGGAAACTATTTGCACTAATGTGGTATGACGAAATGACAAATGTCGATCAATACCCTGATGCATCCCTTTGGAGTCAGTTGAAAGCAAATTGGCTGGAAATCGATCAGTCACAGCCGTACTCATTCTATGTTGTTGAATGGGAGACTCCGCAGACAGCATTTGCCTATGCAGAAGATAACGATGGCAACCCGGGTACTTTTGGTCGTCTCTTCACTCGCGCAACCGCAGAGAACAAGGGTAATATTCAGGATTTGATCGATCTTGTTGAGAAGCTCAACGCGACATCGAAGAGTTCTTTTACACTACCCAAGTCCGGTATAATCGGCAAGAATACCGGTATTACACGCAATGACAAGAATATTAAAGCAAATACTCCTGTCGCAAACGTAGTCAAGAACGAGGTAGAAGTTGTTGAGCCCAAGCCATTCGCATCATCTTACAATGTGTCATACGTGCGGCCTTTCTATTTGTAATTTTATATAGAACTGAATGTTTGATAGTTCGTCTGGCGGGTTCGCCAGACGAACTATTTTCTGTATGAACGGTCAATACAAATACAATATGTATGCTATTTATCCCTAATCCGACAAATCATACTATATTTGTAAAAGCGTAAGAACACGTCCCTGAAAACTGCAAATACACCGTTTTCTTCTCGGCTCGCACTGTATTTAATCGTAAAAATTCATCGATTATCCCCACGAATCGAATCGTCATCCTCGGGGCCACTTCCGGCATCGGACTGGAGATCGCAAAACTGTATATCGCGGCCGGCGGGCAGGTCGTCGCGGCAGACGGGAACCCCCTTACAGAGTTGATCCGCCGATACTATCCCGACGCCAAAACCATCGCCTCCGTCCTGCCCGAAGCACACGCCACGATCGACCCCGACACGGTGGACGACGCCCGGAAGCTGATCGATATCGACCTGGGCATAATCGACGGTTGTTTCGGTGTGGCGGAAAACGGCGCGGTATGGATCCGGCAGGACATCCGCCACAAAGCCCTCTATTTCGGTGCCACGGCCCTGATGATCCTCATCCCGCGCGATGCGCTGGTCGATACGATGCACGAGGCTCTCGCCCGACCGGAATTGGACGACTTCGAATACGGATGCTTCATGTCCGGACCGTCGAAAACCGCAGATATCGAACAGGCCCTGGTCTTCGGGGCGCACGGTCCGATGTCGGTCACCGTCGTACTGCGGTAAACCGCATCTCTCGACTCCACGTCCACTATCCGGCACTTTTTCCCAAGTGCCGGATAGTTCGTTGTACGATTCGTCCGTATCATCCGTAAAATTTCCCTGGCCGACAAATATCCGCATTTCAAAAACATACCGAACAATATTTAATTTTCATCCGAGAATAATTTTAGCTATCTTTGTCTAATGGATCGATCCGGCGATGCCGGCCGTAAATTCCGAAATCATTCAAAAACAAACCGCAGCAACAACTCATCATGGACAAACATACCTATTGCGTCATCATGGCCGGCGGCATCGGCAGCCGCTTCTGGCCCAAAAGCCGCCAATCCAAGCCCAAGCAATTCCTCGACATCCTCGGCACCGGCAAGTCGTTTATACGCATGACGTACGAGCGTTTCGAAAAACTGGCTCCGGCTGAAAATTTCCTGGTCGTGACCAACGCCCGCTACAAAGACCTCGTGCTGGAACAAATCCCGGAACTCGGGCCGGAACAGGTACTCTGCGAACCCGTCGGACGCAACACGGCTCCCTGCATCTGTTATGCAGCCTACGGACTGCAGAAGCGCGATCCGGGAGCGAAGATGATCGTCACCCCGGCGGATCACCTGATCCTCAACGAGGAGGATTTCCGCGCCATCATCGGCGAATGCCTCGACTTCATCGACGACCGGGCGGCTCTGATGACCGTCGGCATCAAGCCCACCCGTCCGGAAACGGGCTACGGCTATATCCAGGTATCGGACGACCGGACCATCAGCAAGGTCAAGTGTTTCACCGAAAAACCCAACCTGGAGCTGGCGCAGACGTTCCTGCAATGCGGCGAATTTCTCTGGAACTCCGGCATCTTCGTCTGGAAAGTCGGCGACATCATCGAAGCGGTGCGCACCTACCTGCCCGAGCACCACGCCCTCTTCTCGGACATCCAGCCGGTATTGGGCACTTCAGAAGAAGCGGAAGCCATCGCCCGAGTATTCTCCGAATGCCGCTCCATCTCGATCGACTACGGCGTGATGGAGAAGGCGAACAACGTCTATGTACGCCGCGGAGAGTTCGGCTGGAGCGACGTGGGGACCTGGGGCTCGCTCTACCAGCACGCCCGCAAGGACCGTTACGCCAACGCCAAACCCGAGAAGGGATGCTATACGGACGAAAACACCCGCAGCTGCATCGTCTCCCTCCCGGAAGGCAAAGTAGCCGTCATCAACGGCCTGAAGGAGTACATCGTGGTGGATACGGAGGACGTGCTGCTGATCTGTCCGCGCAGCGAGGAACAGAATATCAAGAAGTTCATCGACGAAGTGAAATACAACGAAGGCGACAAACATATTTAAGAGCCACAGCACTTCCGCTCCGACGCGGGATTCCGGAGCCGCCGGGATTTCCGAAAAGGCAAATGCCCCTCGCCGGGCTTTCCATCGGCAAGCGTTCCGCTCTTCTTTTGGACAAGGAAAACATGACCAAATATTCGATTTCCCCGATGTCATCCCTGTATGAACTGTATCTGCGCCACCCGCGCATTTCGACGGACTCCCGCCGCATCGAGCCCGACTCCGTATTCTTCGCGCTCCGGGGGGCGTCGTTCGACGGCAACCGCTTCGCAGCCGACGCCCTCGAAAAGGGGGCGGCATACGCCGTCGTGGACGATCCCTCGCTCCCGAACACCCGCCCCGACAAGGCAGACCGTCTGATCGTCGTGGACGACGCGCTGCAAACCTTGCAAGCCCTCGCCCGGGAACACCGCCGGGAGTTGGGGCTGCCGATCCTCGCCATCACGGGCAGCAACGGCAAAACCACCACGAAGGAGCTGGTCAGCCGCGTACTGGCCGAGAAGTACGAAGTCTATGCCACCCGGGGCAACCTGAACAACCACATCGGCGTACCGCTGACCCTGTTGGCAATGACCCGCGACGTGGAGTTCGGCATCGTGGAGATGGGTGCGAGCGCGTGCGGGGAGATCGCCCTGCTCTGCTCGATCGCGGAACCCAACTACGGCATCGTCACCAACATCGGACGAGCCCACCTGGAAGGTTTCGGCGGCCCGGAGGGTGTCCGGCGCGGGAAAGGCGAGCTGTACGACTGGCTCGCCCGGACCGGAGGGCGCGTTTTCGTTCCTGCCAACGACCCGGTCCTGATGTCCATGGCGGCCGAACACGAAACGCTGGCTGCGGAGTGTTACCCGACCACGCTGGCCGACGGCGTGGAGCACCACCTCGAAGGGGACTACAACCGCTTCAACGTCGCCGCAGCGGTCGCCGTCGGACGTTATTTCGGCGTGGACGACGAACGCATCCGCTATGCCGTAGGCTCCTATCGGCCCGACAACCACCGCTCGCAAAAAATACGCACCGGGCAGAATACCCTGATTCTCGACTGTTACAACGCCAACCCCTCGAGCATGCAAGCGTCGCTCGTCAACTTCCGGCAGGAACCGCTCGAAGGCTGCACCCGGAAGATACTGATCCTCGGCGATATGCTGGAACTGGGCGACTGGTCGGATGCGGAACACCGCCATATCATCTCCCTCGCCGCCGAAATTCCCGATGCCCGTATCTTGCTGGTCGGACCGCATTTCGCGAAGGCTTATCGCAGTCTGGAATCCCGACCCGCCGACACGACTCTCTACCCGTCACAGGAGGCACTGGCCGCAGAGCTCCGGAAACATCCCGTATCGCAGGCCCTGATCCTGGTCAAAGGATCGCACAGCATCGGGCTGGAGAGGCTCGCCGATCTCCTGTAACGATTCGATTGACAAACACAGCGACCATGAAAACATTCAGATACCTCATCGCCGGACTGCTGTTGCTTGCGGCGCTTCCCTCCCAGTCCAAAGAGGAGGAAATCTCGGTTTCCCGTTCCTGGGGCAAACTCTCCGGAACGCTGACCGTACCCGACGAAGGAAGCGACGCAGCGGTGCTGATCATCGCCGGCTCGGGACCGACCGACCGCAACGGCAACAGCGGTTCGGGCCTGATGACCAACACCTACTACATGCTCGCCCGTGCGCTCGAAAAAGAGGGAATCGCCTCGCTCCGCTACGACAAACAGGGCATCGGAGGCAGCCGTTACCGGGATCCGGAACTTTACAAACAGGAAGACCGGCTGCGCCTGGCCGACTACATCGCCGACGCCGAAGCCCTGACGGATTACCTCAAGGAGCGCGGCTTCCGAAAAATCATCCTTGCCGGGCACAGCGAAGGTTCGCTCGTCGCATTGGTCGCAGCGACCGAATCGCCCGACGTTGCGGCCGTCATCTCGCTGGCGGGAGCCGGCTATCCGATCGACGAAATCCTGCAACTCCAGCTCACCCGCGAACTGATCTCCTACAATCCCGGACTCATCCTCAACGTACAGTCCATCCTCTCCCGGCTCAAACAAGGGAAAACGACCGAAGATATTCCCGCGATTTTACAAGGTATCTTCCGACCTTCCGCACAGCCTTACCTGATCTCGTGGATGCAATACGATCCGCGCGAAGTGATCCGGCAGGTAAAACAGCCGGTCCTGATCGTCAATGGCGACAACGACATCCAGATATCCGCCGACAATGCCGAAGCTCTGGCCCAAGCCCGGCCCGACGCCGACAAAGTCATCATCGAAGGGATGACCCACCTGCTGAAACAGAGCGAAGTGACCGATCCTCAACGGCAAAAAACGACTATTTATATGGATGCTGCCGCGCCTGTTTCCGAAAAGTTAGTGTCGGTCATGGCGGATTTCATCCGCCGGATATGACCTTCTGCCAGCGCGGCGAAACGCCGGCTCCGACCCAGGGATTCCGCGCCATCGCATGCCGCCGGGCGATAATCATCTTTTCGACGACCGGAACCGAAAAATGCCCCGGCAATACGAATTGCCGCATTTTTAGGAGCCATTGCGTTTGATTTTCTGAAAGAAAAACCTACTTTTGTAAGTTGCCTCGGAATTTTAACGAAAACCTACATACGCAATGGAACAAACCAAACCCTCTCAATCTCTGCCCGACAACGCGTACCGCGAACTCAAACCGGGCGAAGAGTACGTCCCGATGATGCCGGCCGACGCCAAGCCGAAGGAGGTCACTCCCTATTCGGTTACGATGGGCCTGCTGATGGCCGTTCTCTTCTCCGCCGCCGCAGCCTATCTGGGCCTGCGCATCGGCCAGGTATTCGAAGCGGCCATCCCGATCGCCATCATCGCCGTAGGCGTCGGAAACATGCTGGGCAAAAAAAACATGCTGGGACAGAACGTCATCATACAGTCGATCGGCGCCTCGTCGGGCATCATCGTCGCCGGAGCGATCTTCACCCTGCCGGCGCTCTACATCCTCGGTTTGGAAACCGCATTCTACAAAGTATTCCTCTCGTCGGTACTGGGCGGTATCCTGGGCATCGTGCTGCTCATCCCCTTCCGCAAATATTTCGTCAAGGAGATGCACGGCAAGTACCCCTTCCCGGAGGCGACGGCCACGACCGAAGTGCTCGTATCGGGCGAAAAAGGCGGCAATCAGGCCAAGCTGCTGGCCGTAGCCGGACTGGTGGGCGGTCTGTACGACTTCGCAGCGAGCACCTTCGGCCTCTGGACGGAAGAGATCTCGACCCGCATGACGGCTTGGGGCACCCTCTGCGCCGATAAGTTCAAAACCCTGCTCAAAGTCAATACGAGCGCTGCGGTGCTCGGCCTGGGCTACATCATCGGACTGAAATATTCGGCCATCATCGCCGCCGGTTCGTTCCTGATCTGGCTGCTCGTCGTTCCGGTGGTCGGTTCGACCGCCACGGGCGCAGGCATGTCCCCTGAAGAGCTATACCAGACCTTCGGTCGTCCGCTGGGTATCGGCGGAATCGCCATGGCCGGGCTTATCGGCATCATCCGTCAGAGCGGCATCATCAAACAGGCGATGGGGCTCGCCGTCAGCGAGTTTTCGGGCAAGAAAAAAGCCGAAACGAACGTACCGCGCACCCAGCGCGACCTGACCATGCGCACGATTCTCACTACGTTGATCGCGGCGCTCGCCACCACCTTCTTCTTTTTCCAGTTCGGCATTCTGGGCAACTGGGGGCAGACGGCCGTGGCGCTGCTGATCGTCTTCGTCATCTCGTTCCTTTTCACGACGGTCGCAGCCAACGCCATCGCCATCGTCGGCAGCAACCCCGTTTCGGGTATGACCCTCATGACGCTGATCCTCGCGTCGCTGGTACTCGTAAGCATCGGCCTGAACGGTACGGCCGGCATGACCGCCGCACTGATCATCGGCGGCGTGGTCTGCACGGCCCTCTCGACCGCCGGCGGCTTCATCACCGACCTGAAGATCGGCTACTGGATCGGCACCACGCCGAAAAAACAGGAGAGCTGGAAATTCCTCGGCGTCTTCGTTTCGGCCGCTACCGTCGCAGGCGTGATGATTATTCTGAACAAAACCTACGGCTTCGGCCCCGGCAGCCCGCTGGAAGCTCCGCAGGCCAATGCCATGGCCGCCGTGATCCAACCCCTGATGCAGGGCGGAACGGCTCCCTGGGTACTCTATTTCTGCGGCGCAGTCCTCGCGCTGGTACTCACCGGCATCGGTATTCCGGCCCTTCCGTTCGCACTGGGCATGTTCCTGCCCCTGCAGCTCAATCTTCCGCTGCTGATCGGCGGTCTGATCGCCTGGTTCGTATCGACCCGATCGAAAGATCAGGCGCTCAACAAGGCACGTATGAGCCAGGGTACGCTCATCGCGTCGGGCTTCATCGCAGGCGGCGCCCTGATGGGCGTAGTGGGAGCGATCCTGAAATTCGCCGACGTGGACTGGAAACTCACGCAGTGGAACAGTTCGAACGCAGCCTCGTGGGTAGGTCTGGGCATGTATCTGGCGCTTATCATCTATTTCGCCGTACATTCGCTCCGCGCTAAAAAGGAAGAATAAAAAATCAACGATATATACTATGGAACTCAAAGACAGATTTCTGAAATACGTTTCGTTCGACACCCAGAGCGACGAGTCGAGCGAAACTTTCCCCTCGACCGCGAAACAGCGGGTGCTGCTCGATTATCTGGCCGAAGAGATGAAGGCCCTGGGCCTCACCGAGGTCACGGTGGACAAGTACGGCTACGCCATGGGTACGATCCCCGCGACGCCCGGCTGCGAAAAAGCCCCCGTCATCGGATTCATCGCCCACGTGGACACCGCACCCGATATGAGCGGCGCCGACGTGAAACCGCACGTCATAGAGAATTACGACGGCAAGGACATCCGGCTGAACGCCGGCGTGACGATGAAAGTCGCGGACTTTCCGGAGCTGAGCTTCTTCAAGGGACATACGCTGATCCACACGGACGGCACGACGCTGCTGGGCGCCGACGACAAGGCGGGCGTGGCGGAGATCATGACCGCTGCGGAATATCTGCTCGCACATCCGGAGCTCCGGCACGGTAAGATCCGCATCGGCTTCACCCCCGACGAAGAGATCGGCCGGGGCGTGGACTTCTTCGACGTCAAGGCCTTCGGCGCCGACTTCGCCTACACGATGGACGGCGGCTTCGAGGGGGAACTCGAATACGAGAACTTCAACGCCGCGAGCGCCAAGATCGAGATCCAGGGCCGCAACGTCCACCCGGGCTACGCCAAAGACAAGATGATCAACGCCATTCAGGTAGCATGCGAGCTGAACGCCCTGCTGCCGGCCTGGGAGCGACCCGAACACACCGAAGGCTACGACGGCTTCTACCACTGTATCGCCCTCAACGGTACGGTCGATCAGGCGCAGATCAGCTACATCGTCCGCGACCACGACAGCGCCCGTTTCGAAGCCCGCAAGAACTACATGCAGGAGTGCGTCGATCTGCTCGTCCGCAAATACGGCGAAGGGGTGCTGACCCTCACGCTCAAGGATTCGTACTACAACATGCGCAAGATGGTCGAACCGCACCCGCAGGTGATCGACAAGGCGATCGAGGCGATGAAAATGGCGGGGGTCGAACCGCTCGTGAAGCCCATCCGAGGCGGCACGGACGGCGCACGGCTCTCCTTCATGGGACTCCCCTGCCCCAACATCTTCACCGGCGGCATGAATTTCCACGGCCGTTACGAATATTGCTCGCTGACGACCATGCACAAAGCCATGCAGGTAATCCTGAACCTGGCCCAGCTCTGGACAAAATAAAAATATTGCACAACAAGCGTTTTCGACAGGCGGACACGAAGCCGAATCCGTTCGGACCATGCCGAGCGAAAAAAACGCAAAAAAACAAACCGAGAGTTTTTCCGATACCCGGACCGTACGAAGATGTTCGATACGCTTCGGAACAGAAAACGAAGAAAATAAACCGGCAAAAATCGTATGAACAGATTTGGTTTTCTGAAAGTAGCAGCGGCAGTTCCCCATGTACGGATCGCCGATTGCGACTATAACGCCCAACATATCACCGAATTGATCCGCAAGGGCGCCGACCGGGGAGCAAGCATCATCCTCTTCCCGGAACTCTGCATCACCTCCTATACCTGCGGCGATCTGATCCAGCAACCCGCCTTGCTCCATGCGGCGGAACAGGCCTTGGGCTATATCCTCGCCCAGACCCGCGAACTGCCCATCGTCGCCATCGTCGGTATGCCCGTCACTTACGGCAATGCCCTCTACAACTGCGCGGTAGTTTTCGCTCAGGGACGTATTCACGGCGTGGTCCCCAAGACATATATTCCCAATTACTCGGAATTTTACGAGGCCCGCTGCTTCATGTCGGGCGAAGAGATCGGCCTGGCCACGATCCGGATGTGCGGCCAGGATACCGACTTCGGCCGCAACATGCTTTTCAACATCGGAGGCGTGAAGTTCGGCGTGGAAATCTGCGAGGATATGTGGGTTCCGGCCGCCCCGTCGCTGCATCAGGCAGTGGACGGCGCCCAGATACTTTTCAACCTCTCGGCATCGCCCGAAGTGCTGGGCAAGCACAACTACCTGCTCACGCTGGTCAAATCGCAATCGGCCCGGACCCAGTCGGCCTACATCTACTGTTCAGCCGGCTACGGAGAATCTTCGACCGACCTGGTATTCGGCGGCAACGGCCTGATCGTCGAGAGCGGCCGGATGCTGCGGCGCACCGAACGGTTTTCGACCGAGGAACAGTTGATCGTCGCGGACATAGACACCGAAAAGCTCCTCAACTCGCGCCGCCGCACCACGACTTTCGCGCCGCACCGTCCCGCCGAGCGCATCATCGTCGAAATTCCCCTGCCGGAAAACCCCGCGAACGTCACCCTCGACCGGGAGTTCAGTTCCCATCCTTTCGTGCCGCAAACGCCCGAAGAGATGGACGAATCGGGTCGTGAAATCATCAACATTCAGACGATGGGGCTGGCCCAGCGCCTGCAGCATACCGATTGCAAAAAGGTCGTCATCGGGGTTTCCGGCGGCTTGGACTCCACACTGGCCCTGCTGATCGCCGTGCGGACTTTCGATCGCCTCGGGCTCGACCGCAAAGGCATCATCGGCGTCACAATGCCCGGATTCGGCACCAGCAACCGCACCTACCGCAACTCGATCGCCCTGATGCGCTGCCTGGGCATCACTTCCCGCGAAATTTCCATCCGCAAAGCCTGCGAACAACACTTCGCCGATATCGGACTCAACCCCGAAGAACAATCTTCCGCCTACGAAAACGCCCAGGCCCGGGAGCGGACACAAATCCTGATGGACATCGCCAACATGGAGCACGGCATGGTCCTCGGCACGGGCGACCTGAGCGAACTGGCACTGGGCTGGGCGACCTACAATGGCGACCAGATGTCAATGTACGGTCTGAACGCCTCGCTGCCCAAAACCCTGATCCAGGTGCTTCTGCGATGGATGGCCCAGGTATGTCAGGACGATGCGATCCGCGAGATCCTGCTCGACGTGGTCGCCACGCCGATCAGCCCCGAGCTGCTGCCGTCCGGCGAAGAGGGAGGAATCGCCCAGCACACCGAGAAGTTGGTAGGGCCTTACGAGTTGCACGACTTTTTCCTCTACCACTTCATCCAGAACGGTTACTCCCCCGCAAAAATCCTCTTCGCTGCGGAAACAGCGTTCGACGGACGCTACGACCGGGCGACGATCCTGCGCTGGATGCGGGTATTCTTCCAGCGATTCTTCTCGCAGCAGTTCAAACGCTCGGCCATGCCCGACGGTCCGAAAGTTGGCATCATCTCCCTCTCGCCGCGCGGCGACTGGCGCATGCCTTCGGACGCTACGGCAAGCCTGTGGTTGCGGGAAATCGATCTTCTGATTCAGGAAAAATAAAATAAGCTCTGCTTTAAGCTATGAGAAAATTGCTCATTCTCGCGGTATTGCTCATAGGTTGCAATACGCTTCAGGCTCAAGACTGGAAAGACGCCCTCACCAAAGTGGCGACCAGTGCCGCAGATAAAGCCACCGGAGGAAAACTGACCCAAATGGCTATCACGGGCCAGTGGGAATACTCCGGTCCGGGCGTCAAATTCGAAAGCGACGACACCCTGAGCGAGCTGGGCGGCTCGGCCCTTTCGAGTAGCGTCGAGAAAAAACTCGACCCGGTTTACCGATTGGCGGGAATCAAACCCGGAGCCTGTCATTTCACGTTCGATACGGACGGTGCTTTCGAAGCGCTGTTAGGAACCCATTCCCTGAACGGAACCTACGAATTCAACCCCGAAACACATGCCATTACGCTCCACTTCAGCAAAGCACCGGGAAAACTGGGCTCCCTGACCGGCCATGCCTACCTGAGCGGCTCACAGATGCAACTGGTCTTTCCGAGCGAAAAATTCATGGAACTGCTCTCGGGAATCGGGGCGAAAATCGCATCGCTGCAGACCCTGACAGCGTCGCTCGAAAAATACAAGAGTATCGCCATCGGGTTCAATTTTTCCAAATAACATCATTCGGATATGAAACGTACATTATGTCTGTCCGCCTTGTTCGTCGTATGCGCGACAATCGCTGTTTCGGGACAATCGCTGAATGAAAAACTCCAGCAACTTTTAGGAGGTAGTCACTCCGCGAAACAGGAAGAGGCCACACCGCCGACCTATCCGTCGGAAGAAGCGCTCCTCGGAGTCTGGACCTACCAGGCTCCCAGCATCGAATACAAGGGCGACGATATGTTCGCCTCGATCGCCGTAGCCGGATTGCAAGACCAGTTGGCGACCCATTACGTCAAGGCAGGCCTCGTGCCGGGACAGGGGACCGTTTCCTTCAAAAAACGCAACCGGCTCCACGCCTCTATGGGCGGACATGAGATCGACGGGACGTATAGCTACGATCCCGCCACCGGAACAGCCGCCATCACGCTGATCCAAGACGGGAAACAAGCCACCTTCCAAGGCTATCTCTCCCTGCGCGGCGAGGTGCTGACGCTCCAGTTCGATGCAGGCGATGCGCTCGAAGCCGTGCGGCACTCCTCTCCGGAATACGCTGCGAACGAGAAAATGCAGCAAATCGCCTCCGTCATGCAAAATTATCCCGGCATCATGCTGGGCGGACAGTTGAAAAAATAGCAACCCGTAATATTAAAACGGGGCTGTGTCGAAATGAAAATTTCAGGCACAACCCCTGAATAAGGAATGTCAGAATGGATGCAAGACAAGGCATTTGCGGGTAAGAGCGACAGGAATTTACTATCGTAAATGACTTTGCCGCATCCCGATAATAAAACAGCAGTGTGTCATAAAGACACACTGCCTTATTTTTCTATTACCAGTTGAACAAACCGACGCCTGCGGCGACGATAAAACCGGTTGCGAATCCCGCCGCCACTTGCGACAGCGTATGATACCCCAGTTTCAGCCGGGCGGAGCCGAGCGCACCGGCAGCGAGCAGGGCTGCGATAAACGCAGCGAAGAGTCCCCCGCCGCTGGCGATATTGATCAGAACGATAAAAGCCACGGCAGCACCCAACGCCGTCATATGCAGGCTGATCTTCCAATAAAAGCTGACAAACAGACACACGGCGACACAACAGGCTCCCGCAAACATAAAACGGCTCAACATCTGCGCCGAAGGAATCCTCGCAATAGCGACGGCGCACAACGTATAGCAGGCGATCATAGCGAGCAGCGGGATGAAGCGTTCCTTGCGGTCGCTCAAATCCGCATCGCCGATCTTACGATACGACTTGAGCAGTGCGATCACCAAAATCGGAATGATCGTCGTAAAAAGCAACGTCACCCAAATAAGGTATATCTTGACCTTGAGCGGATAAAGCGAATAGACCGTACCGGCCAGCAATAGCAGCGACACCATATAGAGCGGCACCAGGAACGGATGCAGCACAACGGAAACGGCTTTCGACAAACGCAAATACATCTTCTACGCGATTAAATCTGTTTACGGAGCCGTGCCACCGGAATACTCAACATCTCCCGATACTTGGCCACCGTACGACGTGCGATGCGGTACCCCTTCGAATTGAGGATATCCATCAATGTTTCATCGGTCAGAGGCTTGCGTTTATCCTCCTCGTCGATGCACTGCTGGAGGATATTCTTGATTTCATAGCTCGACACTTCCTCGCCGCTGTCGGTCTGCATCGCCTCCGAGAAGAGCGACTTGAGCAGAATGATGCCGAACTGGGTCTGTACATATTTGCTGTTCACCACGCGCGAAATGGTCGATACGTCCAACCCCGTGCGATCGGCGATATCCTTGAGGATCATCGGCCGCAACTTACTTTTGTTACCGTCCTTGAAATATTCCTGCTGGTAATCGAGAATCTCCTGCATCGTCCGCATCAGCGTATCGTGCCGCTGCTTGATCGCCGAAATGAACCACTTGGCCGAATCGATCTTGCTCTTGACGAACTGAATCGCCTCGCGGTCCTTCTCCTTGACCCGACCGTCGGAATCCACCATGCCCCGCATCATTTCGATATAACGATGATTGATTCTCGCTTCGGGAAGATTGCCCGAATTGAGCGTCAGGTCGAAATGCCCTTCGTGGTAATCGAGGATGAAATCCGGCGTCACGTAAGGCGTCGTATCGGCCCCGCCTTCGGAGTAAAGGTTGCCCGGTTTGGGTGAAAGGCGGGTAATCTCTTCGATCGCCTCGCGGAATTCGTCCTCGGAAACCTGAAGCCGGGCCATCAGTTTTTCGTAATGCTTTTTGACAAACTCGTCGAAATAGCACTCCACGATCTTGCGGGCCAGCCGGCGGGAGCGGGTATTAAGATTCTCCTGATCCAATTGCAACAATAAACACTCCTGCAGGTTGCGGGCACCTACACCGGTCGGTTCGAGTTCGTGGATAATCGACAGCAATCGTTCCAAGTGCTCGACCGAAACATCTACGCCCTGCGTGAAGGCGATGTCGTCGGCGATAGCCTCCAAACTCCGGCGCAGATAGCCGTCCTCCTCGATACTGCCGACCAGATAAACGGCCAGACGCATATCCTGCTCCGAGAGATTGCGGTATCCCAACTGTTCGACCAGGTACTCCTGCAACGAACGTCCGCCCGCAAGGGGGGCCTGGCGCGGTTTGTCGTCTTTCGAATAATTGTTGATACGGCTCTTATAGGAAGGAGTTTCGTCTTCCCGGAGGTATTCCTCCACCGAAATCTGCTGCGGCTGCTCGTCCTCCGGAGTATGATCGTCTTCCTCCAACACGATGTTCTCCTCGATCTCCTGCTTGATCCGCTGCTCGAGCTGCATGGTCGGCAACTCCAACAATTTGATCATCTGAATCTGCTGGGGTGATAATTTCTGTTGCAGGGACAATACCTGCTTTTGATTGATCATGCTCATACTTGTCTCCTCCCAATTATTAACTTCGAAATTAGTAATCGGCTTCTTCTTTTGATAAAATAAAATATTGCAGTTCGTGATAAAAGTATTATCAGGAACGGCTGAAAACGGGTTAATAGATAAATGGTCCGGATTTAATTAAAATTCCGCATTCTTGGGCGTACGGGGGAAGGGAATCACATCGCGGATGTTACCCATACCCGTCACGAAGAGCAGCAGGCGCTCGAACCCGAGTCCGAAACCGGAATGAGGAGCCGATCCCCAACGACGGGTGTCGAGATACCACCAGAGTTCTTTCTCGTTCATACCCAGTTCGTGTACACGGGCCGAAAGTTTTTCGTAGTCGGCCTCGCGCTCCGAACCGCCGATAATCTCGCCGATCTTCGGGAACAGCACGTCCATCGCACGGACGGTCTTTCCATCCTCGTTCTGCTTCATGTAGAAAGCCTTGATCTGCTTCGGATAGTTGATAAGGATCACCGGACGCTTGAAGTGCTCCTCGACCAGATAGCGTTCGTGTTCCGACTGCAAGTCGCACCCCCAGTCGCAGGGGAATTCGAACTTGCGGCCCGAAGCCTTGAGAATCTCCACGCCCTCGGTGTAATCCAGCCGCTTGAATTCGTGGTTCAACACGAAGTTGAGCCGCTCGATCAAACCGTTGTCCCACATCTTGTTCATGAACTCCAGATCCTCGCGGCAGTTCTCCAACGCGTAGCGGATCAGGTATTTCAGGAAATCCTCGGCCAGCTCCATGTTGTCCTCCAGCTCGTAAAAGGCCATTTCCGGCTCGATCATCCAGAACTCGGAGAGGTGGCGCGGCGTATTGGAGTTTTCGGCACGGAACGTCGGGCCGAAAGTATAGATCTGCCCCAGCGACAAAGCTCCCAACTCGCCTTCGAGCTGGCCGGACACGGTCAGGCTGCACGGACGGCCGAAAAAGTCCTGCGAATAGTCCACGGCCCCCTCTTCGGTTTTGGGCAGGTTGTTCAGATCGAGCGTCGTCACCTGGAACATCGCCCCGGCGCCTTCGCAGTCCGAAGCGGTGATCAGCGGCGTATGCAGGTAATAGAAACCTTTGTCGTTGAAATATTTATGTATCGCATAGGCCATCGCGTGACGGATGCGGAAAATCGCACCGAACGTGTTGGTACGGGGACGCAGATAAGCGATGTCGCGCAGGAATTCGAGCGAATGTCCCTTCTTCTGCAAAGGATAGGTTTCGGGATCCGCCGTACCGTATATCTCGATCTTCTCGGCCTGCACCTCGACACCCTGTCCCGCACCGCACGAAGCGACCAAGCGTCCGTCCACACGCAGACAGGCTCCGGTAGTCACCTTACGGAGCAGCTCCTCGTCGAATTTCGCCAGATCGACCACAACCTGCATATTCGCCACACACGATCCGTCGTTCAGGGCGATGAAAGCCACGTTCTTATTTCCACGTTTGGTTCTGACCCAACCTTTCACAACGACCTCGGCGTCCGTCGCCGGCGACTGCAGCAATTCTGCGATTCTCAAGCTTTTCATACGTTCGGTAATTTCTTCTTGTTTTTACTCATTCTTAAAGATAGACAAAGATAGGATATATTTGTGATTTGTCAAAAAAAAAGTACCTTTGTCAATCGCATTATAGTACAATTCCGCCATGAAACGAATTTTCCTCGCAATCGCCGTCCTGTGTTATGCCGGGGCCGTTTACGGACAAGACGGGGGACGCATCCACCGTTCCGAATTCGTCCCGTTCGACACCCGCGAAGACGCCGATGCGCTCAACCGGAAAAACACCGACAAATACCTGGTTTTCGCCCCCGGGCTTCTGAACGACGGGGAAGAGGTGCTCGGAATCGGGGATGTGGTCAATCTTCCGAACGGTTGGTTCGACTCGTTCATCTACCTCCATCTCGAAAACACGGGCACGGCCTACACGCTCCGCGTCAATGACCGCACCGTAGCCGTGGTCGAAGACCCTTTCGCTCCGGCCGACTTCGACCTTACCCCCTACGTCAAACAGGGCGATAACCTCATTTTACTGGAACTGCACGAAAGTAATACGCCCGAATTGCAAAAAGGTTTCACTCCGACCCCGGTAAAACCGTTTACCAACAGTTATCTTTTCGCCCAGGAGAAACGCAGCATACGCGATTTCAACGTAGCGCTGATCCCCGATTCGACCCGCAAATTCGGCGTGCTCGACCTGGAGGTGATCGTGCAGAACGGCTACAACTACGAGGAACCGATCACCGTCGGGTTCGACATTTACGCCCCCAACGGCAAGCTGCTCGATTTCAGCGTAAACGACATAACCGTTCCCGGACGCTCGCTCGACACGGTACGCTTCTCGCCCTACATTTATCACACCTACGAAAATAGCTGGGGAGCCAAAGGCGCCGCCCCGCTATACCGGGTCATGCTCTACACCAAACGCAAGGGAGTCTTCAAGGAGTACATCCCCCTCAAAGTAGGATTCGGAAAGACGGAGATGAAAGACGGGAAGATTACCCGTTTCGACAAACCTGTCACGATCGTTTCCGAAAGATACAACGCGGCAGCGGACGCCGCTGCCACGTGCAAAGAACTGCTGGCGCTCAAGAAAAAAGGGATCAATACCATCTGGCCCAATGCGCCTCAACCCTACTGGTTCTACAATCTGTGCGACGAACTGGGCCTCTTCGTGATCGATCAGGCCAATATCAACGCTCCGGAAAAGCGCGACGATCGCACCGCAGGCGGCACCCCGAGCAACGATCCGCGTCTTGCGGACGAATATCTCGAACGCGTGCGGAACATGTACTACCGCTCCCGCAACCACACCTGCATCATCGGATTCGCTCTGGGCGGAGAGTCGGGCAACGGATATAATATGTACAAAGCCTATCAGTGGCTCAAATCCGTGGAACCTTCGCGTCCCGTAATCTGCATCGATGCCGACGGAGAGTGGGATACGGACCTGGAAATAGTCCCCTGAAAACCGTAACGTACCCCGGCCGCACATTCGACCGGAAACCGTCATGCCTGTCGGCGAATCGCCGGACGCAGAAACAACCTCTCGCCGCTCCGCCGCCAAAAGCCGCCGGCAGGACGACCATAAACCAACCAACGTGAACATCGAACTGATCGTAATCGGAAAAACGGACTCCAAGGAGATCGAATCGCTGCTGGCCATGTATGCCCGGCGAATCAATTTCTATTGCCGTTTCGCCGTCACGGTCCTGCCCGACGTAAAAAACACCAAGAACCTCTCGGCCAAACAACAGCGCATGACCGAGGGCGCCAGCCTCCTGCGTCAGTTCGGCGACGGGGATTACGTGGTGCTGCTCGACGAACGGGGCGACGAATACCGTTCGATCGACTTCGCCTACTGGCTGCAAAAACGCATGGCGAGCGGCATCCGGCGGCTGGTCATGGTCATCGGCGGCCCCTACGGATTCTCCGACGAGGTATATGCACGAGCCGACGCCAAGCTGTCGCTCTCGAAGATGACCTTCTCGCACCAGATCGTGCGAGCCATCTTCGCCGAACAGATATATCGGGCTTTCACCATCCTGAACAACGAACCCTACCACCACGAATGAGCTGTCCCCCGACAAAACCGGCCATCGCCGTCATTACGCCCAACATCCTGATCGGGCTGGGCCTGCGGACGATTCTCGAAAAGGTAGGTCCTCCGGGAGAGATCGCCGTGTTCGACAGCTTCACCGAATTCATCGCTTCCGGACCGGAACGCTATTTCCACTATTTCGCCGCCATGCAGGTTTTCATGCGCCACCGCACCTTCTTCCTGGAAAACAGTCACAAGACGATCCTGCTGGGCAAAGGGTATTCGGCCCAGTTCGCCCGAATGCGCCAGATCGATATCTTCGGCGGCGAAGAACGACTGGTACACGATCTGCTGTGCCTGCGCAGCGAAGCGCCTCGACCCGACCATGCCCTTCCCCGGCAGCACGGCACTCCGGCCGCCAACCTGCTCTCCGTACGCGAAACGGAAGTGCTGACGCTCATCGCTCAGGGTTTGCTGAACAAACAGATCGCCGACCGGCTGCAAATCGGGCTCACGACCGTCATCTCCCACCGCCGCAACATCATGCAGAAGCTCGGCGTACAGTCCGTCGCCGCACTCGTCATCTGCGCCGTCAGCATGGGCTACGTGGACGAAAGCGACATCCGCACTCCTCATAAATGAGGGTTGCAAAAACGATCGGAATATCGTTCCTTTGTCCTCGAACAATCGCGGTAAAAGCGAACGCGGCGCTCCGGCGAAATCGGAGAAAACCGACGGACTCTACGGTCTGCGCCGTTTTTGCCGTTCGAAACGATCCGATGATCCGCCAGGCGATCCATATCATCTTTCTGTCGGCGTGCATACTCCTGCACGCCATGAGCGTATGTGCCGCCCCTGCGCTGCCGGAAGACTCCACTCCGGTACTGGCGGACTCCGTTATCCAGGTGGAAGACATCCAGGTCACGGCCATCAAACAGGGCCTCAACCTGCGCAACCAACCCGTAACGGCTTCCGTAATCGGACGCACGGATCTGGAACGGCGGCACGTCGCAGCCCTGAAAGAGGTTTCGCAGGTGGTTCCCAACTTCCACATCCCGGACTACGGCTCGCGCATGACCTCTTCGATCTACATCCGGGGACTGGGCGCCCGCATCGACCAACCGGTGATGGGACTCAACATCGACAACATCCCCTACCTGAACAAGGACGCCTACGACTTCGATTTGACGGACATCGAGCGGATCGAAGTGCTGCGCGGCCCCCAGAGCACGCTGTTCGGACGCAACACGATGGGCGGCGTAATAAACGTCTATACCCTGTCGCCCTTCACCTTCGAAGGAGTGCGGCTGGGCATGGAGTACGGCAGCGGCAACACGCAGAAATACCGGATTTCGACCTACTACAAAACCAGCGAACGGGTCGGCTTCTCGGTCGGAGCCTACTATTCCAAGACCGACGGCTTCTTCAAGAACCTCTATACCGGTGAAAAATGCGACTGGGAGAGAAGCGGCGGCGGCCGGTTCAAGGTACAGTACCGCAACCTGCACGGACTTCGTATCGACAACACCTTCTCGTTCGTCAAGCTGGAACAGGGCGGCTACCCTTACGCCTATGCCGAAACCGGCCAGATCGCTTACAACGACCCGAGCGATTACCGCCGCACGAACTTCAACGACGGACTGACGATCCGCTACGAAGGAGAGAAATTCTCCGTAGCGAGCATCACCAGCTATCAGTACCTCGACGACCGGATGAACCTCGACCAGGATTTCCTGCCGCTCTCCTATTTTACACTGACACAGGCCCGCCGGGAGCACGCCGTGACCGAAGACCTCGTGTTCCGCTCCCCCGACGACAAAGCCTACCGCTGGCTCCTCGGTGCCTTCGGCTTCTACCGCCATACCACCATGCACGCACCGGTGCTCTTCAAGGAGGACGGCATCCGCAACCTGATCCTCGATCGTTTCGAACCGCAGGGGATTCACGCCGAATGGGGCGAAGATACGTTCCTGCTCGACAGCCGCTTCCGCACGCCCGACTACGGAGCGGCCCTCTACCACGAATCCACCTACGACGCCGGCCGATGGCGCTTCACGGCAGGCCTGCGCGTTGATTTCGAGGCTTCGAAGCTCCACTACCGAAGCTATGCCGAAGCCACCTACACGACCCAAACACCCGACGGCACGAGCTATCCCCATGCTATTCTGGTCGATCAGCCGGGTACGCTCAAACAATCCTTCACGGAGATACTTCCCAAAATATCGGTGCTCTACCGGATGGGCAGCTCACGGCGCAACACGCTCTACGCCACCGTCAGCAAAGGCTACAAGGCCGGCGGATTCAATACCCAGATGTTCTCGGATGTCCTGCAGCAGCAAGTGATGAAACAGATGGGATTCGGCTCGCTCTACGACGTGGCCGACGTGGTGACCTACAAACCCGAGAAAAGCTGGAACTACGAGGTGGGTGCCCACCTCTCGACCCCTTCGCACAAGGTGCAGGCCGATCTGGCGCTCTTCTACATCGACTGCCGCGACCAGCAGCTCACGGTCTTCCCCGAAGGACAGATCACGGGCCGTCTGATGACTAACGCCGGCCGCACGCGCAGCTTCGGCGGCGAAGCGTCGCTGCTGGCTACCCTCTGGCGAAACCTCGACCTGCAAGTCGCCTACGGCTACACCCGCGCCACGTTCGTCAAATTCGATACGGGCAAAGCCGACTACGCTGGCAACTTCATCCCCTACGCCCCGCAGCACACGCTCTACGCCGGAGCGTCCTATACGCTCCGCACGGGCTGGAACTGGCTCGAATACGTCATCTTCCGAGTGGCTGCCAACGGTGCGGGCCGAATCTACTGGAACGAAGCGAACACCTTCTCGCAACCCTTCTACGCCCTGCTGGAAGCCTCGATTCGCTTCGAACACCGCCACTGGGCCGTCGATGTCTGGGGACGCAACCTGACCGACACCCGCTACGATACATTCTATTTCATGTCGATCGGCAACTCGTTCCTGCAGCGGGGCCGGCCACGCACTTTCGGCGTTTCATTGAGCATCACCCTATAAAATTCCATACTATGAAAAAATTCTTCACGTTTCTCCTCCCCTTCTCCCTGCTCGCCTCGGCTGCTTTGAGCAGTTGCTCGGATGGCTGCACCGGCGATCCCGATCCTACCCCGGAACTCCCCGACGGGTATACGTATGCCACGGAAAACACCTCGATCAACGACGGAACCGTCACGGCCAACATGCTTTTCTTCGGCACCTCGACCGTCACGACGGTCGCCTCGGGCGCCACGTTCACCGACGGGAAAGCTCTCTTCGAACTGGTTGCCGACGGCGAAGGCAAGGTGCGAATCCTGATGCACGAAACCCGCTTCGCCGCCGAAATGCCCGCCCTCGAAATGGAGATACCGGGCATCTCCTACTCAGGCGAGGAAAAAACCATCGACTTGAGCGCCGCCTCGGTCACACCGGAAATCAAGGGCACGCCCTTCGCCAAATACGTAATCACCAACCTCACGGGCGAGGCCGCAAGGACCGAGCTGACGGTTACCTTCACCTGCGCCGGCGCTTTCGATGTAAGCTATCAGGGACGCCTGATTATCGAAAAATAAAATTGTTTCAAAAATTTCGGGCGAAACTCTCAGAAATAATCTTACTATGCTTGATTTGGGCATGGCTCGTATCATCGCTGAATGTATGGATAAATATTATTCAGGTCAAGGAAGTGAAGTTTCAGTCGCAACCCAGAAAGTTGCGCAAGATGATCCCTTACACATCAATAGTCCGGAAGGACAGCCAATGTATGCGTACAAAATCAAGCAGTTCCTTTTAGCTTTCGCTCTCGGCATGACAGTGTCTTCTCCGTGGGATGGTTGTTTCAATGCCAATGGAGGTTATATTGTCGTAAAAAAAGACGGTGATGTCATTGGTTGCATCCATTTTTAAGGAGGGAAAAAGAGTGTTGAATTTACGTGATTATCAGTATTTTGTTTGTTTGTCAAAATCTATAATCAGTTAGTTTCAGCACAAAAAATGCGGATAATGGACGTTGTTTCGTTACTAAATCATTACCCGTGAAAGAGTAATATTTAACATATATGAGAGATGCTATTGCACCGTTTGTCACCGATTTGCGTATCAAGGTCTAACTCGTTGATATTTAACTTTGCAAACAAAAAAAACGAGTATGGCAAGAAGTACATTCAAAGTGCTGTTCTACGTGAACGGCAGCAAGGAGAAAGACGGTATTGTCCCCATCATGGGACGAGTGACAATCAACGGTACTGTGGCGCAGTTCAGTTGCAAGCAGACCATCCCGAAAACCCTTTGGGATGCGAAAGGCAACCGAGCCAAAGGCAAGAGTGCCGAAGCACGGAACGTCAATCTGGCATTGGACAACATCAAGGCGCAAATCATCAAGCACTATCAGCGCATATCCGACCGAGAGGCATACGTAACGGCTGAAATGGTGCGCAATGCCTACCAAGGGGTAGGAAGCGAGTATGAGACACTGATAAAGGCTTTTGACAAGGATTGCGCCAACTTCCTGAAACGTGTCGGCAAAGACCGCAGCATCGGCACATACAAGATCATGGTAAGGGCAAGGAACTATGTCGCAGCCTTTATCAAGTCATTCTACAGACGGACGGACATGTCCATGCTGGAACTTACACCCGACTTCATCAAGGAGTTTGCGGCTTATCTTACGGCTGAACGGGAACTGAAAAACGCCACCATCTGGCTGAACTGCATGTGGCTGAAAGGAGTGGTGATGCGTGCGCACTATAACGGACTGATACCGAGAAATCCGTTTGCGCAGTTCCATATCAGCCCGAATGTTAAGGAACGGGAATATCTGACAGAGGACGAAATCAAAAGAATCATGGCGCACGAGTTTGACAACCCCACCCTCACATTGGTGCGGGATCTGTTCATTTTCGCCTGCTTCACCGCCTTGTCTTTCGTGGATATGAAAGAACTCACAACAGACGAAATAGTGGAGGTGAACGGTGAGAAATGGATATTGTCGAAACGGCACAAGACAAATGTCCCGTTCCAAGTGAAGCTGCTGGATATTCCCTTGCAGATAATCGAACGGTACAAGTATCTGTCGGAAGACAGGCTGGTTTTCGGGAAAATCAACTATTGGACGATGTGCAAACAACTGAAAAAGGTAATGGCGGAATGCGGAATAGAGAAGCAAATCTCCTACCATTGCGCACGTCATACGTTTGGAACACTGGCTCTTAGCAAGGGGATGCCCATTGAAAGCGTGAGCCGTGTTTTGGGACATACGAACATTGTCACGACTCAAATCTATGCGAAGATAACCACACAGAAACTTGACAATGACCTGACGATGTTCGGCAACAAGCTGAACGCATCGTTCGGAAGTGTAACCCCATAACCAAGCATAGCCATGAAACGAAGCATCATCACAACGGACGGCAACGGCAACATCACCTTGCCGACCGACATTAGCGCAACCGCCATGAGCGAATGGGAACTTTGCGACCTGTTCGGAGTAACCGCCCCGACATTCCGTGCAGGGCTGAAAGCTCTTTGCAAGAGCGGAATTTTAAGGGAATACGGGATAAGGCGAAGCATACGGGTATCCGATAATTGCTGTATGGAGGTTTACAACCTTGAAGCGATAGTTGCCCTTGCTTTCCATATCGGCACATTCGGAGCGGAACGGGTACGCAATGCCGTTCTTGAAAGACTGTACCTGCGAAAAGAGAAAACAAGCATCTTTTTCTCGCTGAATACCAACGGTATATCCAAATCCGAATACTTCTCGTAGCTGAATGCCTGACATTATTCACTCGGTAAGTCAGTAATTCATTAAGTCAGTACGACAGAACGACAGACGCTCTGATTTTTTCTCCCGAAAAGCGTAATCCGACATTCGCTTTTCGGGAGTTTTTCCGTTTGCAGAACCTGTTTCCTGCCCCAAGCCATCGAAAGTTTTTGTTTCGGGGGCTATTTGTCACCATTCTGCTGTGTTTTGCATAACAACCTATCCGATAATTGATTATATTTTTGTAGCTGGTAATTTTCAAACTTAAAACCATTTGATTATGTCAGCTATCGAACAACAGGACAGCCACAGACCGCCATCGGATGGCGGCATGGCAAAGGAAGAATTTATCCGTGTCGGGACAACGCTCTACAAGATTGTGGAGCAACCGAGACTGAACGGAGGGTATGTGAAGAAACGCATCGCATGGAACAACGAGACCCTGCGACAGGATTACGGCAAGGATTACATCGGCAGCGTTTCCAAGTATGACGGCTTCTGCACCGTACCCGAACACATCGGCTACCGTTCCGTAGTCGGCAAGTTCCTTAACCTCTACGAACCGATAGACCACCGACCGCAGGAGGGCGATTTATCGCATATCCAATCTTTGGTACGGCACATCTTCGGGGAACAGTACGAGTTGGGGATGGACTATCTGCAACTGCTCTACCTGCAACCGATTCAGAAGTTGCCTATCCTGCTGTTGGTGTCGGAAGAACGCAACACGGGCAAAAGCACCTTCCTGAACTTTCTGAAAGCCCTTTTTCAGAACAATGTGACTTTCAACACCAACGAGGATTTCCGCAGCCAGTTCAATTCCGACTGGGCTGGCAAGTTGCTTATCGTGGTGGATGAGGTGCTGCTCAACCGCAGGGAGGATAGCGAGCGGTTGAAGAACCTCAGCACCACACTTTCCTATAAGGTGGAAGCCAAAGGCAAAGACCGTGACGAGATTGCGTTCTTCGCCAAATTCGTGTTGTGTTCCAACAACGAGCATCTGCCCGTAATCATAGACGCAGGGGAAACACGCTATTGGGTGCGCAAGATAGACCGCTTGCAGTCCGATGATACCGACTTCCTGCAAAAGCTGAAAGCGGAGATACCCGCCTTTCTCCATTTCCTGCAACACAGAAAACTGTCCACCGAAAAGGAAAGCCGGATGTGGTTCAACCCCACATTGCTGCATACAGAAGCCTTGCAGAAGATTATCCGCAGCAACCGCAACCGGTTGGAGATAGAGATGCACGAACTTGTCCTTGACATCATGGACAGTGTCGGCACGGATACATTCTCTTTCTGTTACAGCGACATTCTTCTTTTGCTGGTACACTCACAGGTAAAGGTGGAGAAACACCAAGTCCGAAAAGTGTTGCAGGAATGTTGGAAACTTACCCCTGCGCCAAACGGACTGACTTATACTACCTACCAATTCAACTGCAATCGGGAGTGTCGGTATGAGCCGATAAGGAGAGTGGGACGCTTCTACACCGTCACAAGGGAGCAACTTGAATCCTTGTAATATTATCATTTTTCTGTTGAATTGTTGAATATGGGTATAAATACACTGACAATAAACGATATACATTCTCAACAAAATCTCAACAAGCCAAAAGAGAAGTTGAGAGACCACCGACCCCCGTTTGTTAATTTCTCTTTTGGTGAGCGGTTTGTTGAGAAGATGTTGAGAGGTTACGAGGCTGTATATAAACATATTACATTGACAATTCATCAAATCAACAAATTTTCATCAACTTCAAAACCGTATGTAATATGACAATCCAAGATGTAAAGCAAATCAAGCTGGCAGACTATCTGCAAAGTCTGGGCTATACGCCTGTAAAGCAACAAGGCAAGAACCTGTGGTATAAATCACCGCTACGGGAAGAAACGGACGCATCGTTCAAGGTAAACACCGAGCTTGAAAAATGGTATGACTTCGGCATCGGCAAAGGCGGAAACATCCTCGCATTGGCAGCGGAACTCTACCATTCGGAAGATGTAGCCTATCTGCTGAAACGCATAGAGGAGCGGACAGCATACATCCGCCCTGCATCGTTCTCTTTTGGCAGACAGCATTCCGACAATCAGCCTTATCAGAGATTAAGGGTTGGTGAGTTGTCCTCTCCTGCTCTTACAGCCTATCTGCAAGAAAGGGGAATAAACATCGGACTTGCCAAAAGAGAATGCAGGGAACTTCGGTTTATGAATGCCGACAAACCATATTTTGCCATCGGCTTTCCGAACATGGCAGGAGGATATGAAGTGCGCAACAGATACTTCAAGGGATGTGTCGCCCCGAAAGACATCACCCATATCCGACAGCAGGGCGGACAACGATGTATGTGTTACCTGTTCGAGGGGTTCATGGATTACCTTTCATTCCTTACCATCCGAGTAAAAAACAATCCGCAACACCCGCGATTGGACACGCAGGACTATGTCATACTGAACTCCGTTTCCAATCTTGCGAAAGCGGAAAGCATATTGGAGACCTACACCCAAATCGGCTGTTTCCTTGACAACGACACAGCAGGGCAGAACACCTGCAAGAAGCTGAAAGAGAAGTTCGGGGAACGGCTGCTTGATAAGTCGCTGTACTATCGTGATTATAAGGACTTAAACGACTACCTGTGCGGTAAGCCCTTGTCCCAATCGGCAGAGCCGATAAAGGAGAAAAAGCAAGTCCAATCCGCAAGGCGGATGATACAGCCACAGAAAAAGAAAGGGGGATTTCATCTGTAATATGCACGTCCGCTCTCCCAAGGTATTTAGACAGAAATACCATAGCTCAATAGGGCGTTTTCTTCACGCATTACTCCGTAACGCTAAAAACACCCTATCGAGCCAAAGGGAAATCCCTTTGGAAACCCTGTGCAAACGAGGGCAGAAGCCAAACTCGTTTGGATTATGCCGAGTGCAGCAAGGACTCATTTGCATAATAAACCCTGTGAACCGATGCCACAGGCAGAGAGAAGAAACATAACGATAACCGCAAAAATAGAAATAATATGGGATATTTTTCATTGGACATAAAGAAAGCAAAGGGGACATCGGACACCACGCAGTCCGACCATATAGAGAGAAAGATAATACCTAAAAACGCAGACCCGACAAGAACACATCTGAACAGGGTGCTTGTCGAATACCCCGATGGCGTTCACGGCAGGGATGAAGCGATTGCCCACAGGCTGAACACGGCAGGCATCAGACGGAAAATCACACACGACCAAGTCCGTGTTGTCCGGGTGGTTTTATCGGGTACGCATGAGGACATGATGAACATACAGGAAAAAGGAAAGCTTGATGAATGGTGCAACGACAGCATCCAATGGCTTCAAGCCACATTCGGCAAAGACAATGTGGTTGCTGCCCATCTGCACATGGACGAGAAGACTCCACACATCCACGCAGCCGTTGTTCCCATCGTAATAGGTGAAAGGCGCAAAGCCAAGAAAGAACAGACGGACGGCAAGCGCAAGTACCGCAAGAAAACAAATTCCGTCCGTTTGTGTGCCGATGACCTGTTCAACCGCCAGACCTTGATTGCCTACCACGACAATTACGCAAGGGTGATGACGAAATACGGATTGCAACGTGGGGTACGGGGCTCGGAAGCACGGCACACTACCACCATGCAGTATTATCGGGACTTGAAAAAGAAGAATGAAACCCTTGAAACCGAAACCAGACTATTGCAGGAGAAGAAGACCAAAGCGCAGGAGGAGTTGAGACAGGTAAAAGCGGAAATCCGCACCGACAAGCTCAAAAGCGCAGCCACCGATACGGCAACCGCCCTTGCAAGCAGTGTGGGTTCTCTTTTCGGAAGTGGAAAAATGAAATCATTGGAACGTAGGAACGAGGACTTGCAAGACCGCATCCTTGAACTTGAAGACGAAGCCCGACAACGGGAACGGCAACAAGCCGAACAGATACAGGAGATAAGAAACGCTTACGAGCAACAGCACCGTAAGCTGTCGGAGTTTACAGATTTTGTCAGACGCTACTTTCCGTATGTGGAGAAGCTTATACCTGTGGTAAACTTCCTACGTGAACGTTTGGGTTTCAATGACGGAATAATCAGAAGACTGTGCGAGTTCAAGGAGGTCGGAATAAAAGGTAAACTCTATTCTTCCGAGTTTAACCGAAGTTTTGATACCCGACATTCTGTCTGCTCCATCAAACAGGATGAAAGCGGTAAATTCGATTTCAAGATAGACGGGGTTTCACATGTGAACTGGTTCAGAAAGAAGATGAATGAGTTTAGGGAAGCCATGGGAATACCTAAGCAGAAACAAGATAGAGGTATAAAACTATAAATCAAAGGAACGGCCGTAATAATCTGCCTGTATTGAGCGGATTATCACGGCTTTTTTATACTTTTGCAAATGGATTGAGACAACTCTGTCCAAAGACATATGAAAATAGAAGAAGCGTTATGCTCATCTTGTACTTGAAAACGTAGGAAATTTTCAATTAGATGCAAGGATAGCATAGTGGTTCTCACGCATATAGCGTGGGCTGCTATTGTTACATCTGCATCTATGGTTTCCTACGACCTTCAAGTAAAGAGTGTGGCATACAGTTCCACGCTTTTTAGTTTAGCCTTATGGTGACAAATATGAATAACATAAAATGGAATATAAATGATATTAACTGCACAACAGAAGCAAGCAATGATAATGATTGAAAAGTTCATTGCAGATAAAGATAGCCAAGTATTTATTTTGAAAGGATATGCAGGTACAGGTAAAACGACATTGATTCGTAGTATTGCAGATTATTTATCTACTCAATCTTTACATATTCAGTTAATGGCTCCGACCGGACGTGCTGCAAAAATATTACGTTCTAAATTACCAAATTATGGTGCTTCTACTATTCATAGGGGAATCTATAATTTTTCTCATCTAATAGTGGAAGAATCTGAAGGAACACTTAAATATATATTTCCACTTAAAGATAACCACGAGAGGTGTATTTATATTATTGACGAAGCCTCCATGATTAGTTCTCGTGAATCAAAGAATGAACTTTTCCAATTTGGTACAGGAGTATTAATAAAAGATTTACTTAGTTATGCAAGATTAAACTTCGGTGGAAAGGTAATTTTTGTTGGTGACCCTATGCAGTTGCCTCCCGTAGGTGATGATTGTTCTGTTGCATTAGATGAAACTTATTTTGATATACTAGAAATGAATGTATATTCTTATGAGCTCACAGACATTGTTCGTCAAGATAAGAATAGTTGTATTTTGGCTAATGCTACAATACTTCGTGAGTTGATTCGGAAAAAAGAACGAAATCGCCTTGTGTTCAAGAAAAAGGAACATGAAGTAATGGATATTGGAGCAATGGAAGTTGCTAAGAAATATTGTGAAGATCCAGAACAATCGTCTGCTATAGTTTGTTTCTCAAATCAACAAGCAGCTGATTATAATACGGCTATTCGTAATATAATATTTCCTGAAACGAATCATGTGGCGGTAGGAGATAAATTGATGGTAGTATGTAATAGCTACTATTATGATAAATGTGAATTATTGAATGGTGATATCATAACTGTAGTAGAAACATCAAATGATATTATCTCTCAGTCTGCACCTATTTGGACTGAAAAAAATGGGAGAAAAGTAAAAGAAATCATTACGCTTGATTTCAGAGAAATAAGTTTTCAAGTAGAAGATGGTAATATTTATAAACGCTATATTATTGATACATTACTCCAAAACAAGCGACCTTCACTGACAATTGACGAAATGAAGGCTCTTTATATCAATATGGTAATGCGTATGCGTACGGAGAAAGGATTGACTAATCCTAAATCTGAAGAATTTACTAAGGCAATGTGGGGAGACCCTTTCTACAATGCTCTTCATGTAAAGTACGGTTATGCTTTTACATGCCATAAATCACAGGGTGGTGAATGGAATACAGTTTATGTAGATTTTTCAAGACGCACAGGGCTTGATGTGGATAGCCTTCGTTGGAAATATACAGCGATAACTCGAGCTTCTAAGATGTTATGGTGTATTAATCTTCCTGATGTAACACCTATTACATCTCTTAAAATAACCCCTATCAATAAAACTGCAAAAACAGCTGTTAATGCTTTATCTTTTGATAATATAGAGGATACACCTTTTCATCCTTCATCAATATTACCTTCAGTAAAATGTAAATATTGGTCTGTTGTAAAGAATATGAATGGAACTCTATATTCAGTAAAGAACGTTATCTGTAAACCTTGGAGAGATATTTATGAAGTAAATACACCAACCGGTATAGTAAGAATTGATGCAATATATAATGGAGCAGGTCTGTTTACAAAATATGAAACAGATGCCAATGACACTGAGTTGTTGTTTTTCTTCCAGAATGATGAAAATATCAAATATAAAATAGACTATCATCCATCTTTGGAGTCATTAAAGATGCTACATAGTCGCATGATTTCTTTGTGTGATGAATGTGGTATCATATTAACAAATGTGGTGGAAGAACATTACCAACTCGTATATTATATGAAAGCTTCTGGTAATTATGCTGCTATAACTTTTTTCTTTAATGGGAAAGGGTTTATTAACTATGCTGCTCCACTTTCTGATATCGGAGAAGCTGATATTAAACTGTCACAACTCATAGAAAAATTAACATAATAGAAGAATACTAATGTCTGTAAAAGAAGTAACATTATTGCGTAAAAGTGGTAATCTAAAAGAAGCATATAAGATGGCCATAGATGATCTGAAAGAAGATAGGAATAACCCATGGGCACAAATGTCTCTCTTTTGGGTTCTGCGTGATATATGTCAGCAACTATGCAATAGAAACGCCATAGATAAAGCTAAAATTTGCTTGAAAGAGATGTCTTCATTACTTCCTACAATGGTGGATGATAGTGGCGCAGGAGAAAGAGCTTATACTAATTTGTATAAACGATTGCAACCTAACGCTGATGCTATTTCAAAAGCATCCGAGCTATCAAAAAATGATCCTTCAAATGCTTATGTTCAGGTAAAGAATTATATTGACTCTGCAAATGATGTAGATTCAGCTTTGCATGAAGAGTTAGGCTGGATAATTTATCGTTATATCAAGGCTAAAATTTCAAATTTGACATCGTTGGAAATAAGAACGTTGCTAAAAGACTATATGTATCTTAGGAATGAACGTCCTTCAATGCTTCATTCTCAAATATTGAACTTTGCTTTGAGTTTCTCAAAAGAACATTCTGATTTTAGTTTTTACCGTTTCTTTATGCTCTGGGAACCAGAAAATTTACGTTATGAAGATTTGAACAAGGGCTATTACAATGGTAGTGAAATTCCCTCGCTTATTTCTCGTATATGTCGTCAAATTGTAAATAGCGGCGAGGATATTGATGTCGAGATGCTGTGTGAAAAGATAAATCTCCCAAAAACAGAAACACTTGACCTGTTACGTGAACCGCAGTTTTGGGAAATTATGAATCTTCATAAAGAAGGTAAAATGCGTGAGATGTTTGAAGCTTTTACTGTCTATAATAAAAGAAACGCCGTTTATGGTGCTTCTCATTGGCATTCTGAAGTGTTGAAAATTGCAGAGCGTCACATGAATGGTCAAGAAACATGGAGATTTATTTACTTTTTTAGAGATTGGAGATATGAAAACCTCATGGATGCTGATTGGAAAGAAGAAACAGATAATAATGGTAACACTTATAAACCTTTGGCTGTTAAAGCAGCAAAGAAGTGTTATGAATATCTCAAAGAATCACACCCAAGAGATGCAGAACTAGTATCTTGGTTAGATTCATTGTATAATGTTCTTATTGAACGTGCTAAAAAAGATGAATGGATATTAAGACAACGAGCAATAATATATACATGGCAACAGCAATATGACCTTGCTATCAATGTGTACAAATCTTTATTACTTGAAATGAGTGAAAAATACTATGTATGGAGTGAATTGGCAGATTGTATACAAGATAGTAATGAATTAAAAATAGCATTGCTTTCTAAGGCTTTACTTGTTGAACGAAATGAAGATTTTCTCGGCTCTATTCATTTGACTTTAGCCGACCTGCTTATAAAGGAAGAGCTAACATCTGAAGCCTTATGCGAATTGAATATATATAAGAAATTTCATGAAAACACTTCCCGGAAATACCAAGAATATATTGAACGAGTCGACATATCAGTTATTCCGCCCAATAATAATAAGCTATTGTATAATAGATATGCCACCATTGCTGAAGAGTACGCTTTTTCAGAAATTGAAGCAAAAGAGGTTACGCTGGTGGATAGATGGGAAAAAGACGGAAAAACTTATTGCACTCTCACAAATGGGGTAGACGTTATATTTCAAGTGAATGTAAAGCGGTTTCCTTTTTTGACGAATGCGATATTTGGTTCTGTTTTTAGAGTAAAGTGTCATGTAGATAAAGAGGAAAAGCAAATTCAGACAAGTTGCTTCTCTTGGAATAAAACAAAAGTGACAGAAGCTAAATATATACCTCTTTGCATGCATAAGAGTGAAACAAGGCTATGGATGGGACTTCCCCAAAAGTTTGGATATGTAGAATATTTGAATGAAGAGAAGAAAATTTTACATATTGTAACGCAAGATTCCCAGCAAATATTTCAAGCTTTTAAAGAAAAATGGGGCACTATTTCAAAAGGGGATTTTGTCAGTTTCAGAGAATATACTATTATAAAAAAGAATGAAAACAAAGTAGTTATTGCTAATGTAGAAAAAGTAAATAAAGAAACTGCTTTACCGAATTTTAATTCTGGTATTGTGGTCGTTGACGATATAAACATACAAAAAAAATTATTCCATTACACTTTCGGTCAAGGAAAAATTGGAGGTATCGTATTCTTTAATGATACGGATCTTCGTCCCGAAGTAGGACAATGCTTGAAAATATTCTATTGTGTAACAAAAGACAGGAAAGGTGAAAAAAGGCCTATTGTACTTAATGTAGAAGAAACTGCAGAAATAAACACAAGTGCAATAAAGACAATTCAAGGTCACTTAGAATTAAAATATAAAAATGGTTCTTGGGATGATTCTCCTGATTTTGCATTTATTGGTGATTACTACGTTCATCATTCTATTCTTTGTGAGTATAATATCACGAAAGACTGCTATGTTACTGCCGATGTTATATATGCTGGACAGGGTAAATGGAAAGTTATAAAAATACATCAATAGAATTATTTGACAAGAGACAAAATATATCCTATTTTTATTGCTTGCCAAATAATTTTTATACCTTTGCAATAATAAAGAGTTACTTGAATGCAATTCAAGGCAGAACATAGCATATGGCACAGTTGCTAATTCATTACCTCAAAATCGGGTAATTCTCCCAAAGTCCTTTGTATAAGGCACTAACGAAAGTTTTCCAGAATTACATAAAAAGTTTGGCTCTGAATGAATAATCATTGCTATTTTTGCATTAAAATGTAGCATTTATGAAATCACTATTACTCATCTTCTTGGGAGGAGGTACAGGAAGTGTACTTCGCTACCTGCTTACCATAAGCATTTATCGCCAGGGAACAACGAATTTTCCGTGGGGTACTTTCGCAGTCAATATTTTGGGTTGCATACTGATCGGGGTATTCTATACCCTCACCTCACGCATTCATATCAACAATGATATAAGACTGATGCTCACTATCGGACTTTGCGGTGGCTTCACTACTTTTTCCACTTTCAGCAACGAAAGTCTGCAATTACTGAAATCAGGACTCTACCCCTCTTTTTTCACCTACATCATCGGTAGTGTGGTATTGGGTATCCTCGGAGTAATGCTAGGGATATGGATGAGCGAATAAAGCAAAAAAATATCCCTCCGGCTCTATACCACATAGAACAGGAGGGATTGAAATTGCACCTCAGTTATTAAACCTTATTTTAATCTCAAGACACTTCGTCCGGCTGTAATGGCTGCACTGTTTGCAGGAGTTGACTTACGGGTACAATAATCAAATTCCGCAGTTTTCTCTCCGTTAAATGATTTCCATTTTAATTTCAGCTTCACTGTTTTTCCTTCAGTGTCAGGCAAGGAATCCAAATTAAATGCCACCAGTCCGTCGGCAGGTTCACCATATACATCACCAAAAGCATTATGACGGAATTCTACCTCATAAGGATTTTCAGCATCTTTACTCATCAACAAATTGACAAAATGAGCTTGACTGCGATTCCCCCACATGGTTCTGAAACGCAAAGTCAAATAACCGTCCTCGGCAATTGTTACCCAATCGTTAATCATATCTACAGGGTCAGTACCATATACTTCATCATTCTTATCTCCTAAATCACCGGCAATCGGTTTTGTCAAGATACTGTCTATCCAGTTGATATGTACAGCCTTGTCATACTCTCCGCTTGACTCATTCACCGGATCGAAATTTACAAGGGCCCTTACTTCCTTCTCACCATAGGGAGAATTTTTCATATTGACAGGTAACAGTGTCGTACTGTCATCCAACTGCATAAAAAATGAATTGTCGGCCACCGGTTTCACTGTAACCAGTGCATTGGGCAACGCATATCTATAATAATCATTATCATCATCATCCAAACAGGATTGAAAGATCATCACAGAAGCAAGTACCGCTACAGACGCAAGCAATTTATTAAAACCAAAAAACTTTTTCATTGTGCTTTTCTTTACTTAGTTAATTATTCTAGTTTATAAGTCCTTTCTATTGAAAGAAATGCAGGCCATACCATAATGCTGCACGAAGTTTTGTTAAGAAAACATAATCATCTGACAGTTATGTTACAAACCTTCTTCCATTTATATTTCTTATATTCACACAAGCGAGCCATAGGCGAACAAAGGGATAATTTTACCGAAATTTAGCTCATCTCAAATTACTAATCCTATGATTTTTTTATCTTAATTTTGTTACTGTTTTTTGAAAAAAGAAAAGATTTAGAATAAAGAGTTTTATGAAAGCTACTATCACAAGTCTCATTTTTTTACTACTGTCATTAACCGTCTCATCGCAGACTTATAAATATATTGGCATAGAAGAAGGACTAAGCAATCAGAAAATATACAAAATTCAGAAAGATGCTCGTGGATATATGTGGTTCCTTACCCATGTGGGGATAGACCAATATAACGGAAAAGAAATAAAACATTATAAATTAAGAGAAGGTAACAGGGAACTAGACCCGTTATTGAATATAAACTGGACTTTTTTAGATAAAACAGGTACACTACTGGTCACAGGAAAACAAGGCAGAATTTTTCGTTATGATTCAGGCCACGACCGTTTTGTACAGATATACAGTATGTACAATTACTGGAATAAGGACTACCATGCTTTCGTGAGATATAGTTACATAGACCAGGAGGATAACGTATGGCTGTGCGGCAAATCGGCTATCCACCTTTTTAACATAGAATCCGGACAAAAGCAACGAATCTCTAACCGACTGGGAAATATCACCTGCATAGAACAGATAAACAGTGAACATTTCTTTATAGGTACAGACAAAAGAATCTATCTGGCAAAACTGGAAAACGGGAATTTAAAAGAGCTCTCCTGCGGCAAACTGGGAATGATGGATATGCACGTACATGAATTATATCTACACCGTACAGCCAACAAACTGTTTATAGGCACTTTTGAAAAGGGAGTCTATATATATGACTTGAACAGCCAGAAAATTGTACGTCCCGAAGTAGAACTGACAGATGTGAATATTACACGGATCAGTCCTTTGAACACAAAGGAATTATTAGTAGCCACTGAAGGAGCAGGAGTACACAAGTTAAACATAGACACCTATGAAACAGATCCTTATATCATTGCGAACTATGGTAGTTACAACGAAATGGACGGAAACATTATCAATGATGTATATGTAGACAACGAGCAGCGTATCTGGCTGTCCAACTATCCTACGGGAATTACCGTCCGCAATAACCAATATACCAACTACAACTGGATAAAGCACTCTATTGGCAACCGGCAGTCACTAGTAAACAACCAAGTAAACTCCATTATAGAAGACAGTGACGGGGATCTGTGGTTTGGAACAAGCAACGGCATCAGCTTATACGATTCAAAACAAAAGCAATGGCGTTCTTTCCTAAGCTCTTTCAATCACGGACTAAAAAATCAGAACCGCATTTTTATTACTTTATGCGAAGTCTCTCCGGGTATTATATGGGCGGGAGGATATGCATCGGGCATTTTCCAGATTACCAAGAAAAACGGGAACATAGAATACCTCACCCCTGCCCAATCCTTCCATCTGAATGTACGTGCCGACAAATACATACGCGACATTAAAAAGGACAGATACGGGTGTATATGGTCCGGAGGATATTATAATCTGAAATGCTTTAATCTGAAGACACGCCAAGGACGTCTTTATCCCGGACTAGGTTCTGTTACTGCCATTGAAGAAAAGGACAGTACATCTATGTGGATAGGTACCTCCACCAATCTTTTTCTACTGGACCGGAATTCGGGCAAATACCATGAAATACCTCTGCCCGGTGGAGCGACCTACATTTATACGTTACACCAAGAAGACAATGGTTTACTCTACATTGGCACCAGTGGTTCCGGACTATTTACTTATGATCCGGTAAAAGAATCAATCAGCGCCCATTACCATACAGGAAACAGCCCGTTAGTATCAAACAGCATTTATGTTATTCTACCCACAAAAGACGGGAATATCTTGATGAGTACCGAAAATGGTATCAGTATTTTCTCGCCTACCAACAGCCAGTTCCGCAACTGGACTCGCGGACAAGGGTTGATGTCCACCTGTTTCAATGCCGGCTCCGGCGTACTACGTGCCAATGGGAACACCGTATTCGGAAGTACAGACGGTGCACTGGAATTCCCCCCAAACATAGAGATGCCCAAAACAGGAGATTCACATATGATATTCAGCGATTTCCGTATTTTCTACCAAACTGTATATCCCAATGATCCAAACTCTCCTCTGACTAAAGATATCGACCAAATAGAGAAATTGAATCTGAAATATATGCAAAATACATTTTCCATCCGAGTATCCTCTATCAATTACGATTATCCGTCGGACATACTATATACCTGGCAGTTGGAAGGATTCTACGATGGCTGGACTACTCCCAGTGACGAAGGAACTATCCGATTTACTAATGTTGCTCCCGGCACCTATACACTGCGTGTACGTTCCGTTTCCAAAGAGGATAATAAACACGTGTTGCAGGAGCGGATATTGAAAATAACTGTAGCACATCCCGTGTGGCTCAGTTTTTGGGCTATTTGTATTTATGTCCTGACTATCATTTTAGCAACATACGTCATTTTCCGCCTTCATTCCATGCGCAGAGAAAAAAAGGCCTCGGATGAAAGAACTCGGTTCTTTATCAATACAGCGCATGATATCCGTACTCCGCTGACACTGATAAAGGCACCTTTGGAAGAAATTCAACAAAAAGAAAATTTAAGTGAAGAAAGTCAGGCCAATATGCTTACAGCCATGAAGAACGTGGACACTTTGATACGCCTCACCACCAATCTGATAAACTTCAGCAAAGCCAATGTGTACTCATCCTCCCTTCGTATATCGGAACACGAACTTAATACCTATATGGAAGGAATATACCATGCCTTTTATAGTTATGCAGAAGCCAAACAGATCAAACTCGACTACAAAAGCAACTTTGAATATCAAAATGTATGGTTCGACAAAGAAAAGATGGACTCGATCACAAAAAATCTGATTTCAAATGCCATCAAATATACTCCCGCCCACGGTGAGGTACACATTATCACCCGCCATGACAAGGACAACTGGAGTCTGGAGATTACGGACACGGGCATCGGGATTCCTGCCAAAGAACAGAAAAAGTTATTTAAGTTACACTTCAGGGGCAGCAATGCCATCAATGCAAAAATTACAGGCAGTGGAATCGGACTGATGTTAGTGTGGAAACTGGTACGTATTCATAAAGGAAAGATCAGCATAGAAAGCGTAGAGAATAAAGGCACCCGCGTAAAGGTTATCTTCCCCCAAAAACAATTCCGAAGTCAACAGGTTCCGACAGAAACGGTACAACAAGAAAACGTGGTACCAGTATCCCCTAGTGCAGTCTCTCCCCACACTTATAAAGATCAGTATCGGCAGCATGTTCAAAATGCACAGCGCATCCTGGTTGTGGAAGACCATGACGATCTACGCGAATATCTGTCTCATACTTTATCCGAAGCTTATCAAGTGGAAACATGTACCAATGGAAAAGAAGCCTTAAAAATCATCCCCGAATTTAAGCCTGATTTAGTATTATCGGACATTATGATGCCCGAAATGCGGGGGGACGAATTGTGTTCTGCTATCAAGAATAATATACTGACGTCTCATATCCCTGTAATTCTGCTAACAGCATTAAATGACGAAAAGAATATCGTTGAAGGGTTGGAAACAGGTGCGGACAAATACCTGATAAAACCTTTTAACATAGGAATACTAAAAGCATCCATAGCCAATATACTGACTAACCGTGCACTACTTCGTAGCAAATATGCAGAAATGGAACTACACAATGACAGCATTTCCATAAATTATAGCAACACATTGGATCAACAGTTCCTGGAAGCAGTAAAAGAAACAATAACTGAAAATCTAGACAATTCAGGTTTCAACGTGGAGTCACTCTGTGCTTCACAAAATATGAGCCGTTCCAGTTTCTACAATAAACTAAAAGCATTGACAGACCAAGCTCCGGCAGACTATATCCGCCTGATCCGGCTGAAACGGGCAGCGCAATTACTATCCGAAGGACAGTATAATATATCCGAAATATCAGATATGACCGGGTTTAATGATGTAAAATATTTCCGCGAGGTATTCAAAAAATACTATAAAATAAGTCCTAGCGGATATAGCAAGGGAGAAATGAAGGAAGAACCGACTAAAACATAAGATTCCTAAAGAAACTTATTTTGAACAAAATTTATCATTAACGCATTAACAGATAAAAGAGAAAATGAGTACTTTCGGGGCATTCATCCGTAGAATAAACTGACTTATGATAGGAAAAATTAAAATGATGGCAATCATCACGTTTTACGTAGCTGTATTACTTGTTATTGCAGTGTATTTGCAAGACGGAAGCGGAACATTCTCCCATTTTTTCGAAAATGCAAATCTATACATACGTAATTTGCGTAATGTACATGCTCCGGCTTTCCATCAAACTTATGACAATTATCTGCAACTTTTTCCACTCATACTTCTATTCGGACTGAAATTGGGAGGAATAAGAGGTAATTTCGGATGGAAACGACTGTTCACTTTCATAGTCTTGTCAGTCGTACTGACGCAGCTGGTAGTAAATGGATTAAAACTCACCACCGGGGTGCTTCGCCCGGATGCCACAAATTATTTCTCTTTTCCTTCCGGACATACGGCAGCAGCGTTTATGGCAGCTACCCTATTGTATAAGGAATATGGATTCAAAGGATATTGGGTAGGATTAGTAGCATACGCAGCAGCTATAGTTACAGGGTTTACCCGCATTCTGAATAACCGTCACTGGCTGTTTGATGTCATCATTGGTGCGGCCTTGGGAATATTGCTTACAGATTTGGCTTTCCGCCTGGTACAACTCATATTCAAAGACCGGGGACTTATACAACATAAATAAATACTATAAACTTAATAACACAACAAACTTGGCACTTATGAAAAAACAAATGATCTTATTGGGAATGTTAATGGCATTTTGTATGGCAGAGGCCAAAGTAACACTGCCTGCATTATTCACAGACAATATGGTATTACAACAAAAATCGAATGTCATTTTTCATGGCCATTCATCTACAAAAAAAGAAGTGATAATAAAAACGGGATGGAATAAGCATCCCTATACGACATCACCTGACAAAGAAGGAAATTGGAAAATAGAAGTTCCTACCCCATCTGCCGGAGGTCCTTATGAAATTATCATTTCGGACGGGGAGGAGCACATACTGCAAAATATTCTGATTGGCGAAATATGGTTGTATACAGGAGAATGTGAAACAGAAACTCCCATAGATATACCCTCCCAACCTTATATCCGTCTGTTTCAGACAAAAAAAGAAATCTCTTTAGTTCCCAAGAAAGATTTGCATGCTACACAAGAAGGTTGGAAAGAATGTACATCTGAAACCATAACCGGACTCCCTGCAATCGGATATTTTTTTGCCAGTCAGTTACAAAAAAACCTGAAAGTACCCATAGGTATAATAAGTTGTACCTGGAAAGATACTCCTGCAGAAGCATGGGCCAGTTATGATGCGTTAGAAAACCTGCCAAGTTACAACAAAGAAACTGAAATGCTTGAATCCTTGGGGTTCAATCCTGAAAAAATAGAAGCAGAATATGCCCGTCAAAGAGAAGAGTGGTATCAAGCTCTTTACGAACACGATATGGGATGGTGCGATGACCACCAAGTATGGGCGGAACCTGATTATTCGGATGAGAACTGGAAAACAATGGAACTTCCGGGATACTGGGAAGATAAGGGAATGAAAGACTTCGATGGAGTAGTGTGGTTCAGAAAAACGATAGATATTCCACGTAACTGGGCTAGAAAAAATGTCACAATAAATTTAGGGAACATTGCCGATGAAAGCATCGTATATTATAACGGGACTGAAATAGGACGAAACACGAAAGCCGATGCGTCCCGCTATTACACAATTCCCTATAAGCTGGTAAAACGCGGAAAAGCTGTACTGACCATACGTGTGACCAATTACAAAAGCAAAGGAGGAATATATGGCCGTCCAGAAGACATGAAGCTGAGTGTAAAAGGCAAAGATCCTATCTCATTGGCAGGAGAATGGAAATACCTATCCGGTCTCTCATTAAGTGGAATCCCCCCTGTACCCATTTCACCAGAAAGTAACCCTAAGTATCCCACAGGATTATTCAATGCAATGATACATCCGCTTACCTCTTTCCCTCTTCAAGGTGTTATATGGTATCAAGGAAAGAGTAATTTGGAAAGTAGCGATGAATATGCAGACTTATTCATGTCATTGATAGCCGACTGGCGCGATAAATGGCAAAAACCACAAATGCCTTTCTACTTTGTGCAACTGCCCAATCATGAGAAAAAAGAAGAAGCACAAGATGATTCAGACTGGGCGGCCATGCGTGAAGCACAAGCACAGGCTTTACACTTGAATCATACAGGCATGGTGGTAACCACCGATATTGGAAAAGAAAAAAGCAATACCTTCCAAAGTACTCTGGAAACAGGTCTTCGCCTATCACAGTTAGCTTTAAAGCAAACTTACGGAAAAAGAAAAATGCCTCAATATCCGGTTTATAAAGGCTACAGCATCGAAGGAAATACCCTTCGCATCCATTTTGAAAACTTAGGAAAAGGATTCTTGCATCCCGACCCAGTACGCGGATTTATAATCGCAGGTACAGATCGGATTTTTTATCCGGCAACAGTAACTGTAAAAAAGAAAGAAATAATTGTACAATCACCCGATGTACCTCATCCTGTAGCCGTAAGATACAATTGGGCCAACCATACTGATGGTACCTTATTCGGAGCATCAGGCCTGCCTGTAGCTCCATTCCGAACAGATAATTGGTAATTATTGCAAGCTATATGAATAGCCACTTAGATAATTCCTGTATATTTGCACTATTTTAAAATAAACAAAGAAAAACAATGGGAATGGTAATAGGTATAGACGTAGGCGGAAGCACCACCAAGATAATAGGTGTGGATAAAGAAGGCATAAAACATCCTATGATTGTAAAAGCCGAAGATCCTATCACTTCGTTATTCGGTGCTTTCGGCAAATACATATATGATAATGGAATCAGCTTAAACGACATTGATAAAGTCATGTTGACAGGAGTGGGAAGTGCTTACGTAAACCAACCCTTATATGGACTCTCTACTGATCATACGGATGAGTTTCTAGCAAACGGTCTTGGAGCTCACTATGACTCCCAATTGCAAGACCTTATTGTAGTAAGCATGGGTACCGGCACCTCTTTTGTAAAAGTGGAAGGAGGTAAAAACATATCTCACATAGGTGGTATAGGTATTGGCGGAGGAACCATTCAAGGACTATCTCGCCTGTTGTTAAAAACACAGAATATTCATCAAGTGGTAAAGATGGCAGAAAAAGGTGTAATAGAAAATATTGATCTGCAAATCAAGGATATTTGCAATACCCCTCTACCTGGACTGCCTCTGGATGCCACCGCTTCCACATTTGGCAAAGCAAGTTCAAACGCCTCTATGGAAGATGTAGCAGCGGGAATCATTCATATGGTATTACAATCAATAGGACAATCTGTCATATTAGCAGCACTGAATAGCCACATTAAAGATTTTGTCCTAATAGGTAATTTGACCAAAATGCCACAATGCAAAGAAATATTCCCAGTTATGGAAGAAATGTACCAATGCCATTTTTGGATACCTGAATATGCAGAGTATCGCACGGCATTGGGAGCAGCACTAGCTTATACACATAAATAAGAAAGAGAACTGTACTGTTCCTAACTCCTTTGTATTATTATGCTTAGCATAGCAGCAAGATTTTTCAGCTCAATGAAAAAGAAAAAGTGCATCTCCCACTGATCTTCTAAAGTGGGAGATACAATAAATATCATAAAATTAGCCAACTAATTTATACTTAAAGTAGGGATATTCAATAAATATTCCTAAAACATGAGTACCCGGCGAGGGTTTCCGGAACCGCTTCCGCCGGAGAAAGGACATGGCGGAGCCTTCCGGACAGTTCCGTGGGAAAGGTACCCACACCCACGGGGAAAAAACGGTAGAGGCCACATTTCACACGTGCGTATACAAAAAAAAGCCTCCGGAACTTCTTCAAGTCCGGAGGCTTCAATCAAAACGGCGGCTACCTACTCTCCCACTGTGACGCAGTACCATCGGCGTGACAAGGCTTAACTTCTCTGTTCGGAATGGGAAGAGGTGGAACCCTTGTGCTATAGCCACCTGAATAAGGTTGACATATTGTTGAGCTGTTATCGTAATTTCATTCTGTAGTAAAAACCAAAGGTATACACCATCCGACATATAAGGAAAGTGGACGGGCAATTAGTAATGCTCGGCTTTGATGTCTCCATCTTTACACCTGCATCCTATCAACGTCGTAGTCTACAACGACCCTGAGAAATCTAATCTTGTGGCCGGCTTCGTACTTAGATGCTTTCAGCACTTATCCGATCCAGACTTAGATACCCGGCAATGCACCTGGCGGCACAACCGGCAAACCAGAGGTCTGTCCAACACGGTCCTCTCGTACTAGTGTCAGAGCCACGCAAATTTCATACGCCCA
>OGGK01000322.1_pt1 | contig 49202 bp, 40 predicted proteins | sample 1571171 | NCBI WGS metagenome assembly OGGK01 (sample SAMEA2581958, study PRJEB24529) | metagenome | biome: Human gut stool | place: China | collected 2011 | reverse complement strand
TTTAGCGAAAATAAGCTCTTATAAAAGGCCAAAATCTCCTGTTTTTGTATTTTTTTAGCAAAAAAAGGCGTTTTTAATACAAACAGAACTCCCGGAGGAGTGGCATCACTTTCTATTTCTTTACTGACATCTTTTCTCAATAAGTATTTCCCCTATTGACAAAACAAGGAATCCTTACTATAGTGTTCCTGTAAAGAACTACTAAAGGAGCATCTATGGAAGAAGCGGCAATCATAGAACAACTAACCCTGTTCGGGCTGAGCAGGCAGGAAGCTGCAATATACCTGTGTCTTCTGAAAAATGAGGAATTGACAGGATATGAGGTGGCGAAGCTGACCGGAATATCCAGGTCCAATGTGTATAATGGACTGGCATCCCTGGTGGAGCATGGTGCTGCTTACGTGATGGAAGGGACATCTACCAAATATCTGGCTGTCGCACTTCCTGAATTTTGTGATAACAGGGTCCGGTATCTGATGAAAGTAAAGGAGCGACTGGTAGCCGACGGTCCGAAAAAGTCTCTCCCCCGGGAAGGTTACATAACCATTGAAGGATATGAGCACATCTGTGATAAAATCCGGCATATGATTCTCGGAGCGGAAATGCGGATCTATTTTTCCGCAACAGGAGCTTTTTTGGAAGAATGGACAGAGGAAATCCGGGAACTGGTGAAGGCAGGGAAAAAAGTAGTCCTGATCTCAGAGGATAATAAAGAACTTTTTTCCAAAGACGAAGAATTATGTGACGGTATCATACAATACCGTGTGCCGGAGCATTTCAGAGAGCCTGAGGAAGAGGAACAGCAGATGGATCAGATCCGTCTTATCATAGATTCCGAGTACATTCTCACCGGTACGGTGACGGGAAAGAGCAGTGATGCCTGCCTTTACAGTGGCCAGAAGAATTTTGTCAGAGTCTTCAAGGATGCCATGCGCAACGAGATCGCCCTCATTCGGTTGAAGCAGGGTGAGCAATAATTATGTAGAAAACGCTTTTGCCGGGTGGAAACGGCCGCAGCGTTCTCATAAATAGGATAAAATAGAAAGGGATAGAAAAATGAGTATCAGAGTCGCAATTTTAGGTTATGGTAACTTAGGAAAAGGAATGGAATGTGCAGTAAAGCAGAATGATGACATGGAGCTGGTAGCCGTATTTACCAGAAGAGATCCTGCTACAGTAAAGACTTTAACAGATGTGAAGGTTTATAATGTAGATCAGTTACTGTCCATGCAGGACAAGATCGATGTCCTGGTGCTGTGCGGAGGCTCTGCAACCGATCTGCCCAAACAGACCGCAGAGTATGCAAAATATTTCAACGTGGTAGACAGCTTTGATACCCATGCGAAGATCCCCGAGCATTTCGCACAAGTAGATGCTGCAGCAAAAGAGGGCGGCAAGGTAGCCATGATTTCCGTAGGCTGGGATCCCGGTATGTTCTCCTTGAACAGACTGTATGCCAATGCCATTTTAAGAGACGGCAGCGATTATACCTTCTGGGGTAAGGGTGTCAGCCAGGGACATTCCGATGCCATCCGTCGTATCCCCGGTGTCAAGGATGCCAAGCAGTATACCATTCCCGTAGAGTCCGCACTGGAAGCTGTCAGAAACTGTGAGAATCCGGTTCTGACCACCAGACAGAAGCATACCAGAGAGTGTTTTGTGGTAGCGGAAGAGGGCGCAGACAAGGCACAGATCGAAGAGCAGATCAAGACCATGCCCAACTATTTTGCAGATTATGATACTACTGTACATTTCATCACTGAGGAAGAACTGCAGAGAGATCACGCAGGTATCCCTCACGGCGGATTTGTACTGCGTACCGGCAAGACCGGATTAAACGGTGAGCACAACCATGTGATCGAGTACAGCTTAAAGTTGGATTCCAACCCGGAGTTCACTTCCTGCGTACTGACCGCTTATGCAAGAGCTGCTTACCGCATGAATCAGGAAGGCCAGAAGGGCTGCAAGACCGTATTTGATGTGGCACCTGCTTATCTGAGCACTCTGACTCCGGAAGAGATGAGAAGCGCGTTACTGTAAATAAGATAGATGCAGAGGAGATACTTATGGAAAAAAAGGCATTTGTTACCAAAGAAATGATCGAAAAGATCGCAGAAAAATATCCCACACCGTTTCATATCTATGATGAAAAGGGAATCCGGGAGAATGCGAAGGCGCTGAAGGAAGCTTTTGCGTGGAACAAGGGCTACAAGGAGTTCTTTGCGGTAAAGGCGACTCCCAACCCTTTTCTGATCAACATCTTAAGAGATTACGGCTGTGGATGTGACTGCTCCTCTCTGACAGAGCTGATGCTCAGCAATGCTATGGGGGTAAAGGGAGAGGACATTATGTTCTCCTCCAACGATACCCCGGCCCATGAATTCGAATATGCGGCAAAAATCGGTGCCACCATCAATCTGGATGACATCACCCATATCGATTTCCTGGAGAAGACCATCGGTTATCTGCCCAAGACCCTGAGCTGCCGTTACAATCCCGGCGGATATTTTTCCATCAGCAATAACATCATGGACAATCCGGGCGATGCTAAATACGGTTTCACCACGGAGCAGATGTTTGAGGGATATAAGATCCTGAAGGCAAAGGGTGTGGAGAATTTTGGTATCCATTCTTTTCTGGCCAGTAACACGGTAACGAATGACTATTATCCCACTCTGGCAAGAGAACTGTTCGAACTGGCAGTAAAGCTGAAAGAGGAGACCGGCGCACACATTACCTTCATCAATCTGTCCGGTGGTATCGGTATTCCTTACCGTCCGGATCAGGAACCCAACGACATCAGAGTCATCGGCGAAGGCGTGCGTAAGGTGTATGAGGAAGTTCTGGTACCGGCAGGCATGGGTGATGTGGCAATCTACACAGAGCTTGGTCGTTATATGATGGCACCTTACGGACATCTGGTGACCCAGGTCATCCATGAGAAGCATACTCATAAGGAATACATCGGTGTGGATGCCTGTGCCGTGAACCTGATGCGTCCCGCCATGTACGGCGCTTACCATCACATCACTGTACTGGGCAAGGAAAACGAGCCCTGCGACCACAAGTACGATGTGACCGGTTCCCTGTGCGAGAACAACGACAAATTCGCCATCGACCGGATGCTGCCGAAGATCGATATCGGTGACTATATTGCCATCCACGATACCGGTGCACACGGTTTTGCCATGGGTTACAATTACAACGGTAAGCTGAAATCCGCAGAGCTTCTGCTGAAGGAGGACGGCAGCGTGGAACTGATCCGCCGTGCCGAGACACCGAAGGATTATTTTGCAACCTTTGACTGTTTCGATATTTATAATAAGATTAATTTTGACGCATAACACTTACCCATAGGAGGTTGGCGTGACTGCTTGCAGGCAAAGCAAACCTCCTATGAGGGAAGTGAACGAACATGAGCAAGAAGGGCGATAGCCCGGAATGCGAATGGGCGATATAGGAGGATACGAAGCAATGAAATATCCGAAACATATACAGCGGGGAGGGACCATTGGATTTGTGGCCCCTTCTTTTGGCTGTCAGATAGAACCTTATTACACTGCCTTTGGCAATGCCCAGAAGAAATTCCGGGAAATGGGCTATCAGTTACAATTAGGCCCCAACTGTTATGCCGGAGAGGGCATCGGTATCAGTAACACCCCCGAAAAATGCGGGCAGGAGCTGACGGATTACTATTGCAACCCGGAAAATGACTGTCTGATCTCCTGCGGTGGCGGAGAACTGATGTGCGAGACCATGAGCCATGTGGATTTTGAGCGTCTGCAGGCAGCAGAGCCCAAGTGGTATCTGGGGTATTCTGACAATACCAACATGACCTATCTGCTGGCAACCATCTGTGATACCGCCTCCGTCTACGGCCCCTGCGCGGCCGCCTTTGGCATGGAGCCCTGGCATGCATCCCTGAAAGATGCCTTCGGAATATTGACCGGAGAGACCAAAGAGGTGCATGGATATGACAAGTGGGAAAAGGAGTCTCTGAAAAATGAAGAACAGCCTCTGTTGCCCTATAACACCACGGAATCCAGAGTGCTGAAAAAGTATCTTGGCAGACAGACAGCAGAAAAGGAACCGGAGATCCGCTTTTCAGGTCGGTTGCTGGGCGGCTGTATGGATTGTCTGGTGAATCTACTGGGAACCCGGTTTGATAAAACACAGGATTTTCTGGAAAAGTATAAAGAGGACGGAATCATCTGGTTCCTGGAAGCATGTGACCTGAATGTTTTTGCCATCCGCAGAGCCATGTGGCAGATGGAGGAAGCCGGATGGTTTCAGTATGTCAAAGGTTTTCTCATCGGAAGACCGTTGTGTTTCGGACAGGAGATGATGGGACTGGATCAGTACCAGGCAGTTCTGGCCGTGGCGGGAGAGAAGAATGTTCCCGTGATCATGGATGTGGATCTGGGACATCTGGCACCCATGATGCCGATTGTCACCGGAAGCTGTGCGGAAGTACAGGTACAGGGTAATGATGTCACCCTCCGTTATGACTATCGGTAAAAATGTATAAATTCATAGAAAAAGTGTAGAAATAAGAAAAGGCTCATCCCAAACGGGAGAGCCTTTTCGTGCGTCTATGGAACGCTCTATTCGTCGAAAACGATATTAGCAGCCAAAATTGAAGTAGCCGCAGAATGCATTCAACCACTGAGAACAGTTAATGAATTTGAAACACATACTTTCTTCCTCCTTTTCCTGTTGCCTGGTGTTCGGTTACGTCTGTGTTAGCTAAGCACAAATGAATTGTAACAATTTTGTAACAATTAATCCATAGGAGATGATTGGAAAAAAATTAGAAAAAGCAGGAAATGCGATGTGGTTATAAAAATACAAAAAGAAAGCGCAGAACCGATTCGATTCTGCACTAACTGCCGGCAATGGGACTTGAACCCATACGGTGTTGCCACCAACAGATTTTGAGTCTGCCTCGTCTGCCATTCCGACACGCCGGCATTCAAACACTCACAACAGAGATTATCTTATCATAGATTAAAAAAGTTGACAAGAGTTTTTTTCTGGAATCTTGCTACTATTTTTCTAGTCTTTTTACACAAGATGTTGTATAGTAGAAGTGTATGAGTATATGGGAACGCAATCTATAGAACTGTTTTGGAATAGGGTGGAAGCATGAATTGCAAAGAATTTGAAAAGAATATTCCTGATTTCATTGCAGGAAAACTGGATTTTCAGACCTTGCAGGAATTCGGGGAGCATATGCGGGAATGCCCGGGCTGCAAGGAGGAATTGGTGATTCAGTTCCTTGTAACGGAAGGTATGCAGCGTCTGGAAGACGGCGATGCTTTTGACCTGCAGAGAGAACTGGAACTGAGACTTGCGGAAGCAAAGCGCAAGGTAAGATTTCATATGGCTTTTCTGAAGACAGGGGCCGTACTGGAAGTGCTGACGGTGATTTTTCTTATGGGATTTCTGGGATGGATCATCTCTTAGCGACACCTGATAGAATCAAGAGGACAGAATTAAGATAGGATAGACAGAGTATGAGTCAGAAACTGGTATTGATCGACGGACACAGTATATTGAACCGGGCATTCTACGGAGTGCCGGATCTGAGTAATGCAGAGGGACTGCACACAAATGCCATTTATGGTTTTTTGAATATTATGTTTAAAATTCTGGAGGAGGAAAAGCCGGAATATCTGGCAGTGGCTTTTGATGTTCATGCACCGACTTTCCGCCACAAGATGTATGAGGCTTACAAGGGAACGAGAAAGCCTATGCCGGAGGAATTGCGGGAGCAGGTGCCCGTCATGAAGGAAATCCTGAAGGCCATGCATATTACCATTATGGAGCAGGCGGGACTGGAAGCAGATGACATTCTTGGAACGCTGGCCAAAAAAGCAGAGCAGGCCGGATTGGAAGTATCACTGGTCTCCGGTGACAGAGATCTGCTGCAGATTGCCACGGATCATATCAAGATCCGGATTCCGAAGACGAAGCAGGGCAGAACGGAGATCGAGGATTATTATGCCGCAGATGTACTGGCTGCCTATCAGGTGACTCCGTTACAGTTTATCGAACTGAAAGCCCTGATGGGAGATACCGCCGATAATATTCCAGGAGTGCCGAAGGTGGGAGAGAAAACCGCACAGGCACTGATGGTGGAGTACGGTTCTCTGGATAATATTTATGCCCATGTGGAAGAAATCTCGAAAAAAAGTATCCGGGAATCCCTGATCGAGCATAAGGATCTGGCAGATCTGAGCAAGACGCTGGCAACGATCAAGACCGACTGCGAATTGCAGTTGGATTACGAACAGGCCAGAGCAGAGGGGTTCTATACCCCGGAAGCCTATACCTTGTGCAAACGTCTGGAATTCAAAAATCTGTTGGGAAGATTTGAAAAAGATGCCGCCGCCAATGACAGCAAGATCGCAGAAAGCTTCCGACAGATTGAAGATAAAAAAGAATTTTTACAATATCTGAAAAAAGCGCAGAAACAGAAGGAGATCGGCCTGTGGCTGATCACGGAACCAGTGGATGCTACTACGAAAAAAGAAGAATTGCTGGGGGTGGCATTGTCTGTGTCCGATGAGGAGACGGTATTTTATGCCCTGACCCATGAAAAGGAACCGGAAGGGCAATTAAGTCTGTTTGCGGAAGCGGTGGAATCTGTGGATGACACCGCAGAGATCACGGAAGCTCTACAGGAACTTTCCGCAGGTAAGGATACACAGATCGCTACCTTTGATGTGAAGCACCAGTATGACTATCTGGACCGCAGCAGTACAGAACAGTATTTTGACGTATTGATCGCGGCGTATCTGCTGAATCCTCTGAAGAATGATTATGACATGGAGGCCATTGCTTCGGAGCATCTGGGAATTCTGATCCCGGGCAGAGCGGAAGTATTCGGCAAGAGAGATTTTCGGACACTGCTTTCCGAGGACGCCGGGAAAGCCATGGAGTATGCGTGCTACGGAGCCTATGTCTCCCGGAAAGGCAAAAAAGTCCTGAAGGACAAGCTGGAGGCAGCAGGCATGAAATGTCTCATGGAGGAGATGGAGATGCCTCTTTCACTGGTACTGTATGACATGCAGAAGGAAGGTGTGGCTGTAAAGCGGGAGGAACTGAAGGCTTATGGGGATGCACTGGTGGCCCGCATTGAGGAACTGGAACAGTCCATTCACACACAGGCAGGAACAGAGTTCAATATCAATTCCCCCAAGCAGCTGGGCGAGGTACTGTTTGAGACCATGCAGATCCCCGGCGGCAAGAAGACCAAGACCGGATATTCCACAGCTGCGGATGTGCTGGAAAAGCTGTCGGCGGATTACCCTATTGTAAGAGATATTCTGGAATACAGAGGTCTGACCAAGTTAAAGTCCACCTATGCAGACGGACTGGCAGCTTTTATTGAAGAGGACGGCAGGATCCATACGAATTTCAATCAGACCATTACTGCCACGGGGCGTATCAGCTCTACAGAGCCGAATCTGCAGAACATTCCCATGCGTATGGAACTGGGCAGACAGATCCGCAAGGTATTTATCCCCAGAGAAGGCTATGAATTCATGGATGCGGACTATTCCCAGATCGAACTGCGTGTGCTGGCTCATATGTCCGGAGACGAACAGCTGATTGATGCTTACAGACAGGAAGAGGATATTCACCGGATCACGGCATCCAAGGTATTCCATACTCCTTTCGAGCAAGTCACGGATCTGCAGCGCCGGAATGCCAAGGCAGTCAATTTCGGTATCGTCTACGGTATCAGTTCCTTTGGACTGAGTCAGGATCTGAGTATCAGCAAAAAGGAAGCGGCACAGTACATTGAACAGTATTTTGCCACTTACCCGAAGGTGAAGGAATTCATCGACAAACTGGTGGCGGATGCAAAGGAAAAGGGCTATACGGAGACCATGTTTGGCAGAAGACGCCCTATCCCGGAACTGTCATCCTCCAATTTCATGCAACGGTCCTTCGGCGAGCGAGTGGCCATGAATGCCCCTATTCAGGGAACGGCGGCGGATATTATCAAGATCGCCATGATCAAGGTATGGAAAGCATTGAAAGAGGAAGGGTTAAAATCCCGTCTGATCCTGCAGGTGCATGACGAACTGTTGGTCGAGACCGCACGGGAGGAAGAGGCAAGAGTCCGTGAGATACTTACGGAAAATATGAAGTCCGCGGCAGATCTGGCGGTGACGCTGGAAATCGATCTGCACACGGGCAATAACTGGTATGAGGCGAAATAAATGCGTTTTATAGGTATTACCGGCGGTGTGGGTGCCGGGAAAACAGAGATTTTAAAATATATCGGACAGCATTATAAATGTGAGATCTATCTGGCGGATGAGATTGGGCATAAAGTCAAGGAACCGGGAACCGAAGGCTATCATGCGCTGGTAGCGCTGATGGGAGACGGAATCCTTGCACCGGACGGACAGATCGATAAGCCGGCAATGGCGGCAAAGATTTTTGCAGATCCGACACTGTTGGAACAGGTGAATGCCATCATTCATCCTGCGGTAAAAAAATATCTGGCGGATCGTCTGGCAGAGGCAAAGAATAAGGGCGATGTGGAACTGTTTTTTGTGGAAGCGGCACTTTTGATCGAGAGCGGGTATGAACATATAGTGGATGAAATGTGGTATATCTACGCCAGAGAAGATGTACGCAGAAGAAGACTTTCGGAAAGCCGCGGTTACACACCGGAGAAGATAGAAAAGATCATAGCATCACAGCTTTCGGAGGAAGAATTCCGGCAGCATTGTGATTTTGTCATTGATAACAGTGACAGTCTGGAAGACAGCTACAGACAGATCAGACAGAAACTGGAGGCATATTCATGGAAGGAGTAAAAGAAAAACAGGGACAGCTGGTATTCGGACTGGATATCGGTACGAGAAGCATCGTAGGTACGGTAGGATACTTAAATGGCGGGAAGTTCCATGTGCTGGCACAGCGCTCCAAGGAGCATGAGACCAGAGCCATGCTGGACGGACAGATCCATGACATCGGCAAGGTGGGAGAGACTATTTCCCAGGTAAAGGAACAGCTGGAAGCGGATCTGGGCAGAGAACTTACGGAAGTATGTATCGCAGCTGCAGGCCGTGTGTTGCGTACCGTCACTACCTATGTGGAGCACAGCTTTGAGAGTGACCGGGAGATCACGCAGGAAGATGTGTATTCCTTGTGTACCATGGGCGTGGAGAAGGCTTACGAGGAATTCCAGAACAGCAATACGGATACAGATATGAAATTCTACTGTGTGGGTTATACGGCCATGCGGTATTACATGAATGGCTACCAGATGGGTAATCTGGAGGGACATAAGGCAAAAAACATTGCAGTGGATCTGATCGCCACGTTTCTGCCGGATGATGTAGTGGACGGTCTGTATAAGGCAGTAGAACTGGCGGGCCTGCATGTGGCGAATCTGACACTGGAGCCTATTGCTGCCATTCAGGTAGCAATTCCGGAGAAGTTCCGTATGTTAAATATGGCATTGGTGGACGTGGGTGCAGGCACCAGTGATATTTCCATTACCAAAGAGGGAACCATCACAGCCTATGGCATGATCCCCGTAGCAGGAGACAGCCTGACGGATATTCTGGTACAGCATTGTCTCGTGGAATTCGAGGTGGCCGAGCAGATCAAGAGAAAATGCAGAACCCAGGAGACTATCGAATACGAAGATATCATGGGACTGCCCCAGACCATCAAAGCCAGCGAAGTGCTGGAACTGCTGGATCCGGAGATCGAACGTATGACCCAGCTGGTATCCGATACCATCAAAGAACTGAACGGGGACAAACCGGTCAGTGCCGTGTTCGTGGTAGGCGGCGGTGGAATGGTGCCCGGTTACACGGAGAAGCTGGCAGAGAAGCTGGGCATCGTGAAGGAACGTGTGGCAATCCGGGGACAGGAAGTCATGCAGACCATTACATTTGAACTGGAAAATGCCAGAAAGGATGCCATGATGGTAACACCTATCGGTATCTGTTTAAGCTATTATGTACAGAGCAATAATTTTATTTTCGTGGAATTCAACGGAGAGCGGGTAAAGCTCTATGATAACGGCAAATTATCCGTGACAGATGCAGCTATGCAGATGCAGTTCCCCAATGACCAGCTGTTCCCCAGAAAAGGGGAAGCCCTTCTGTTTACTGTCAATGGTAAGACCCGTATGGTGCGGGGCGAACAGGGAGAGGCAGCAGTCATACGGGTCAACGGAGACGAGGCGGATATGTATACCCAGGTACATAATGGGGACCGCATTGTGGTAACACCTTCCACGGAGGGCGAACCGGCGGTGCTGGAGCTGGGAAAACTCTCTGAACTGGGGGATGCACTGCAGGTCTATGTGAACGGTAAACAGATCAGTCTGCCGAAGACAGCGGAAGTCAACGGTCACAGAGAGAATGAATTCTACCGGATCGGCCAGAACGATGATATTCGGATTCGGAATTCTTATACTGTAAAGGAAATCGCAGAATTTCTGGATGTGCCTCTCGGTGCGGATATCAGGGTCAATGATACAGCGGCGCAGCCGGATACCAGAGTTTATGAGCATTTCACCGTAAGCTGGGATATGAAGAACCCGCTGCCGGAAGGGAGTTATGCAGACCTGCCGGATGCGGACACAGAAGAGGATGCCTATAGAGAAGAGCCTGTTTATGGAGAAGGGCCTGTGATGCAGAAGGCAGAGGCTGTGGCAGGAGAAGCGGCGATGACACAGGGGACAGAGACTGCGGCAGAAAACGGGACGGCTTCCGTGACAACGCAGGGGACTTCCGGGAAGCAGGACGAAAAGTACGAAAGCGTGGAACAGACGGCACAGAGCCAAAGCGTGTCACCACAGGGACCGCATCCATTAACAGTGATCGTGAACCATTCCCCCATCACCATGCAGGGTAAGGCTTCCTATGTATTTGTGGATGTGTTTGATTATATTGATTTTGATCTGGGATCCTCCGCATCCGCAGGCAGATCCATTGTGACGAACTTAAATGGACGCCCGGCACAGTTCATGGAACCTTTGAAAGAGGGAGATGTGATCGAGATCTACTGGAAAAGCATGCACTAGTATGCATTAATGCCGAAGATGGAAAACGGCAAAGAGTAAGACAGAAGTAAGATAGAAAAGAGATTAAGAAGTTATGAGATTATGTAGTATTGCCAGCGGCAGCAGCGGCAACTGTATTTATGTGGGATCAGAGGCCACGCATCTGCTGGTGGACGTGGGAATCAGCGGCAAAAAGGCGGAGGCCGGGCTGAACAGTCTGGGACTCACCGGAAGAGATCTGGATGGCATCCTGGTGACCCACGAACATATGGATCATGTGGCGGGACTGGGTGTCATGGCGAGAAAATATGAAGTGCCGATCTATGCCACAACGGGAACCCTGGAAGGAATCCAGAAGATGGGGAATCTGGGCAAGATCGATCCAGCCCTGTTTCGGGAAGTGAAGGAAGATGTGAAACTGACTATCAAGGATCTGACTGTCAATCCCATGAAAATCTCCCATGATGCGGCACAGCCGGTGGGCTATCGTATTGCTTACGGAGATAAAAAGGTAGGAATCTGTACGGATTTAGGAGTCTATAATGATTACACCGTGGAGTGCCTGAAGGGAATGGATGCCTTGCTGCTGGAAGCGAATCATGATGTGAAGATGTTGCAGGTAGGACCTTATCCCTATTATCTCAAACAGAGAATTCTGGGGGACAGAGGACACCTTTCCAATGAAAATTCCGGCAAGCTGCTCTGTCGAATCCTGCATGACAAGCTGCAGGCTATCGTGTTGGGACATCTCAGCAAGGAGAATAATCTTCCGGAGCTGGCCTATGAAGCGGTCCGGATGGAAATCACCATGGGAGAGAACCCTTACCGGGCGGAAGACTTCCGGATGATGGTGGCAGACAGGAGCAATGTATCTCCGGTGATCAATATTGCGTAGCGGATGCGCAGCGCATCAGCCAGCATTATTCGTTGGAGCCGCATCATAGCACGCTTTTGCGTCATTTCATGACTAGCTTTGCTCCATAGTTTGGCGCTCGGTGCCTGAAACATATTCGCTCACAAAATGATGCAAGTATGATTTCTGTGTCTGAATATGTTCATAGGCTGAACTTGAGGTTGCAAATTGTAGTAAAGTGTAGTTTAATAGATAAAAATAATAGCATGATTTCATGCAGAAAATGAGGGCGATTATGAAAAGAACAATTATTACGGTAGTTGGTAAGGACACAGTAGGCATTATCGCAAAGGTATGTACCTATCTTGCGGAAAACGGCATCAATATCCTGGATATTTCCCAGACCATCGTACAGGGATATTTTAACATGATGATGATCGTTGACACCAACCAGATGCAGAAACCTTTTGGTGACATGGCAGATGAACTGGCTGTTCTCGGAGAAGAGATTGGCGTAGTGATCAAGTGCCAGAAGGAAGAGATCTTTGACAAGATGCACCGCATCTGATAAGCCCCACGATTTCGAAATAAATAAGACCCGAAGGGGCAGATAGGAGCCGTAATGATCAATTTATATGAAGTAACAGAGACCAACAAAATGATCGAGGAAGAGAACCTGGACGTGCGTACCATCACACTGGGTATCAGCCTGTTAGACTGTATCGATTCCGATCTGGACAGATTAAATGAGAAGATTTATAACAAAATCTACGAAGCAGCCAAGGATCTGGTGAAGACCGGAGAGGAGATCTCCAGAGAATTTGGCATCCCCATTGTAAATAAGAGAATTTCCGTAACTCCCATTGCACTGATCGGTGGTGCGGCATGTCATACGATAGAAGACTTTGCAAGTATTGCAAAGACATTGGATAAGGTAGCACATGAGGTTGGTGTGAACTTCCTGGGCGGTTATTCCGCATTGGTCAGCAAGGGAATGACCCCGGCGGACGAACTGCTGATCCGTTCCATTCCTCTGGCGCTGTCTACCACAGAGCGTGTGTGCAGCTCTGTGAACCTGGGCTCCACCAAGACCGGTATCAACATGGATGCCGTAAAGCTGATGGGTGAGATGGTCAGGGAGACTGCAGAGTATACCAAGGAAGATGATTCCCTGGGCTGTGCAAAGCTGGTAGTATTCTGTAATGCACCGGATGATAATCCTTTCATGGCAGGTGCCTTTCATGGTGTGACCGAAGCAGACAAGATCATCAATGTCGGTGTCAGCGGCCCCGGCGTTGTAAAGACCGCACTGGAAAAGGTGCGCGGCGAGAACTTCGAGGTTCTCTGTGAGACTATCAAGAAGACTGCTTTTAAGGTAACCCGTGTAGGTCAGCTGGTAGCACAGGAGGCATCCCGGATGCTAAATGTTCCCTTTGGCATCGTGGATCTGTCTCTGGCACCGACCCCGGCCATCGGCGACAGCGTAGCGGATATCCTGTGTGAGATCGGTCTGGAACATGCCGGAGCTCCCGGAACCACTGCAGCCCTGGCGTTGTTGAATGATCAGGTGAAAAAGGGCGGTGTTATGGCATCTTCCTACGTCGGCGGTTTAAGTGGTGCATTCATTCCTGTCAGTGAAGATCAGGGAATGATCGATGCCGTGAATGCCGGAGCCCTCACCATCGAGAAGCTGGAAGCCATGACTTGTGTCTGCTCCGTAGGTCTGGATATGATCGCCATTCCCGGAGACACCAAGGCAACCACCATTTCCGGTATCATTGCGGATGAAATGGCCATCGGTATGGTGAACCAGAAGACCACCGCAGTCAGAATCATCCCCGTAATCGGAAAAGGCGTGGGAGAGACCGTGGAGTTCGGCGGCCTGTTAGGTTACGCACCCATCATGCCCGTGAATACCTTCTCCTGTGATGCTTTCGTCAACCGCGGCGGCCGCATCCCCGCACCTATTCATAGCTTTAAGAACTAACTGGAAAGTTAGTTTGGTGTAAATAGTCCAAAAACGATGAATTCCGTACAAAAAAAGTTCCTAAATCAGGAATTTTTGTACGGAATTTCTTTATTTTGCTTATGCAGCGAAAATAGAGACTTTTTACATATCAAAATTTCATATTTTTGTATTTTTTTCGCAGAAATTGGCGTTTTAAATACAAACAGAACTCCCGGAGTAGCAGAAGGCCCTCAGGCAGATGTCTGTCGGAGCGTGTTGATATTTTCTTAAGCAGTGGTGAGTCATCAGGGTGGAGCAAACACGATGTTTGCGACAGGCGGCCGGCGACATGGATGTCGCCTAGAGCCGTGCCCGTTCGAATGAGATACACTTTATCCACTGCTTTAGAAAATTCACACTCGGAGACCGATATCTGCCTGAGGGCCTTCTGCCGCTTCGGGAGTTCGTCTGGTTTGCCAATATTTATTTCATTAACTTTCCATTTATACAATCACAATCGGCGTCCGATATTCATTCACCATTTCCGTCTGGTTCTTTAAGGCCAGATTCCCCAGATAGATCTGATTGCGGAGGATATCCAGATCCAGCATCCGCAGAGATTCGGGAGAAAGCGTCTGTCTGGCGTCAGCCAGGCTGGTGACGAGAGGAATGGAACTGTTCTTTTTGATCTCGGCAAGCAGTGGCGTCGCATTCTTGCGGAAACCCAACACTCTGGCGTAAGAGATATAGTCTTCCGACTTGCAGGTCTCGAATTCTTCCTTGGTCATATTCAGCAAAATATGAAGCAGACATCTGCTGATGCGGGTGTAGGTCATATCCTTACTCTTGAGCAGATCACAGAAAGAAGTGTAACCTACGAAGGAAGGCAGGGTATTGCGGATCCGGTCGGACAGATCCGAAGAAATATCCTGATACTTGTCGTAGCCCACAGAGTATTCCGTCAGCAGCTTGTATTGCAGTGCTGCGGAAAAATCATCGGCAAACAGAGGCTTTTTGTGAGACAGAAAATCCATCATCAATGCATAGGCACTTTCCGGCATCTGGGCAGCCAGATAGGATAGATCATGCCCGGCGGCCACCGACTGGCGGATAGCAATGGCGGAACACTGATTGGTGCCGAGACGTTTGTCGTGATAATCCGCACCGACTCTGGTGGTAGTGAACGGTGAGATCTTGCTGCTTCTGGACATCAGAGCTTTGAGATATTCAATTCCCAATATATTATTAGGAGAGGAAAGAACGTCCTTATCATTGCTTAAGGAAGGCGCGTATTGCAATAACGCCCAGGTCCTGGCAATGGGGAAGGACATTCCCTTACGCATATTGCAGCGCAAGGATTCCACGTAAGGTTCCGGTTCCGTATAGAAAATCTCAGCGATCCGTGACAAGACTTCAATGTTGCCGCACTCACTGCCAAAGCACAGATTTGTGGTCACTCCCAGTTTGTCGAACAAGGCAACCGAGCCCTTGGCAAAAAATTCCGCACTGGAGGCAGCATAGCAGGTGGGCAGTTCCAGCACCAGATCTGCACCGTTCACCAGAGCCATTTTTGTACGGGTGAACTTATCTAAGAGGGCAGGAGCACCCCGCTGCATGAAATTACCGCTCATGACAATGATCGTATAATCGGCATCATTGGCCTCTTTGGCATGCTGTAATTGGTAAGCATGACCATTATGGAAGGGATTATATTCTGCGACAATACCATTGACCTTCATAATGTGGCTCCTTTCGTGAAAAGAAATATACGTTATAACGAACACAAACTCTGACAAGGAATGTGAAAAAAATAACATACACTGAAAGCGTTTACATATGCATGGTTATCAGCTTATTTTATTCTGAAAAAATAGTGGTTGTATCTGAAAATATACAATTTTGCGAACATTATGCCCTTGTGTACTCCAGATGTATTTAGTATAATATAAATACATCGGTTTGTTAAGATAAAACCAAAACTTTACAGAAGTTATTTGGGAGGAAGCGGGTATCCCCCGCCGGAAAGGAGAATGGATATGTCATACATTGACATGATTAAAGAGAGAGCAAGACTCGACAAAAAGACTATTGTATTACCGGAATCTAATGATAAGAGAACATTACTGGCTGCTGCCCGTATCGTGGAAGAGGGCATCGCAGACATCATTATGATCGGTGATGAAGAGAAGATCATGGATGGTGCAGGCTGGCTGGAAGTTGACCTGTCCAAAGTTAAGGTAGTTAACCCTAAAACAACTCCCAAGTTGGATGACTATGTGAATTTATTATATGAAACCAGAAAAGCAAAGGGAATGACCCCCGAGAAGGCAAGAGAGATCCTGCTGAATGATTACCTGACCTTCGGTATCGTAATGGTTAAGGCTAATGATGCAGACGGTATGGTAGCAGGTGCATGCCACTCTACCGCAGATACTTTAAGACCTGCACTGCAGATCCTGAAGACTGCACCCGGTGTTAAACTGGTATCCGCATTCTTCGTTATGGATACCGTATTCAAGGATCAGGGTGAGAACGGAACCTTCCTGTTCGCTGACTGTGGTCTGAACCAGGATCCTACACCCGAAGAACTGGCTGCCATCGCAGATACTTCTTCCAGAAGCTTCAAGTCTCTGATCGGACCTAAGCCCGTGATCGCCATGCTGAGCCACTCCACCAAGGGAAGTGCAAAGCACGCACTGGTTGACAAAGTAGTAGAAGCTACCCGTATCGCACATGAGGAGTATCCTCATCTGACTCTGGACGGCGAACTGCAGTTGGATGCAGCTCTGGTTCCCAGCGTTGCCAAGTCCAAGGCTCCCGGAAGCCCTGTAAACGGACATGCCAATGTCCTGATCTTCCCGAACCTGGATGCAGGTAACATCGGTTACAAGCTGGTACAGAGACTGGGTGGAGCAGAAGCTTACGGCCCTATGTTACAGGGTATCGCAAAGCCTGTTAACGATCTGTCCAGAGGATGTTCCTGGCAGGATATCGTCGGTGTCGTAGCACTGACCGCTGTACAGGCACAGTTAGTATAATCACTGGTAACGAACATAAACGTGTGCGGGATATCTGTCCCGCACCGTATTCATGTATTGCCCGCACGGGTAACATGACCCCATAGAGTAACAGATTTGAAAGAAAGGAATTCATCATGAATATTTTAGTTATTAACTGCGGAAGCTCTTCCCTGAAGTTCCAGCTCATTGATTCCGAGACCGAGAAATGCATCGCAAAGGGTCTTTGTGAGAGAATCGGTATCGAAGGAAGCCAGATCACCTATACCCCCGATGGTGGTGAGAAAGAGCAGACTGTAACTCCCATGCCGGATCATACCGAAGCTATCCGTCTGGTACTGGAAGCTCTGACCAATGAAAAGACAGGTGTGGTAAAGAGTCTGGATGAGATCGGTGCCGTAGGACATCGTATCGTACACGGCGGCGAGAAGTTCGCAGCATCCACCATTATCACCGATGAAGTTATGAAAGCCATCGAGGAATGCAACGACCTGGCTCCTTTACATAACCCTGCTAACCTGATCGGTATCAATGCATGCAAGAAGCTGATGCCCACCACTCCCATGGTAGCTGTATTTGACACCGCTTTCCATCAGACCATGCCTGAGGAAGCTTATATGTACGGTCTGCCTTACGAGTATTATGAGAAATACAAGATCAGACGTTACGGCTTCCACGGAACCAGCCACTCTTATGTATCCAAGAAGGCTGCTGAGGTTCTGGGCAAAAAGTACGAAGATCTGAAGATCATCGTTTGCCACCTGGGCAATGGTGCCAGCGTATCCGCTGTTAAGAACGGCAAGTGTGTAGACACCTCCATGGGTCTGACACCTCTGGAAGGTCTGATCATGGGAACCCGTTCCGGTGATATCGATCCTGCCATCATGGAGTTCATCGCTCACAAAGAGGGCAAGAACATCGACGAGATCATGACCGTTCTGAACAAGAAGTCCGGTGTATATGGTCTGTCCAACAATCTGTCTTCCGATTTCCGTGATCTGGAAGCAGGTTACAACAACGGCGATGCACACTGCATCCGTACCATGAACACTTACTGCTACCGTGTGGCAAAATATATCGGCTCTTATGTAGCAGCCATGAACGGTGTAGATGTGATCTGCTTTACCGCAGGTATCGGCGAGAACGCACCTTTAGTTCGTTCCCTGGTATGCGAGCATCTGGGCTTTTTGGGAGTATCCATCGATGAGGAGGCAAACCACAAGCGTGGCGAGGAGATCGCTATTTCCACTCCTGACAGCAAGACCACTGTTATGGTAATTCCTACGAATGAGGAACTTGCTATTGCCAGAGAGACTGTAAGTTTGGTAAAATAGGTTCGACGGAACCTTAAGAATGAGAACACCCATCAACCGGAGGATCCGATTGGTGGGTGTTTTACGTATGCAAATCGAGCAGGAGAAATCCCCGTCGATGTATGGTAACGAATCAACAGAGGGAGAAAAATTATGAAAAAAAATGTGATCGTAGGACAGTCCGGAGGCCCCACAGCGGTGATCAATGCCAGTCTGGCAGGTGTCTACAAGACAGCAAAGGATATGGGAGCGGATACCATATACGGTATGCGCTATGGCATTCAGGGTTTGTTGGAGAAAAAGATCGTGGATCTGGGGGAAAAGATCCGCAACGACATGGATGTGGAACTTTTGAAGAGAACACCGGCTTCCTTTCTGGGATCCTGCCGCTATAAGCTGCCGGAGATCAGTGAAGATAAAGCTATTTACGAGAAAATATTTGCAATTCTGGAAGAACTGGAGATCATGGCATTTTTCTATATCGGCGGCAATGACTCCATGGATACCATCAAAAAGCTTTCCGATTATGCAGAGACAGTGGGCAACCCGATCCGTTTTATCGGCGTACCCAAGACCATTGATAACGACTTAGAGGGTACGGATCATACGCCTGGTTACGGAAGTGCGGCAAAATATATTGCTACCGTTACCAAGGAGCTGGTACGTGACGGCCTGATCTATGAGATGCAGAGTGTGACTGTCATCGAGATCATGGGAAGAAATGCCGGATGGCTCACCGGAGCAGCAGTACTGGCCAAGAGTGAAGACTGTGAAGGCCCGGATCTGATCTACCTGCCGGAAGTAGCCTTTGATGTGGATGATTTTCTGAAAAAGGTCAAGAAACTGGTCAGCGAGAAACAGTCCATTGTCATTGCAGTGTCCGAAGGAATCAAGACGGCAGACGGAAGATATGTCTGCGAATTGTCTGCACCTTCCGACAAGACGGATTCTTTCGGCCATGTACAGTTATCCGGTACGGGCAAATATTTGTCTGACCTGATCATTGAAAAGCTGGGCTGCAAATCCAGAGCTATTGAACTGTCTACTCTGCAGCGCTGTGCCGGACATCTGACCTCCCGCGTGGATATCACCGAGGCTTATCAGGTAGGTGGAACTGCGGTAAAGGCAGCTTTTGAAGGCAAGACCGGTCAGATGGTGATCTTAAAGAGAGTATCTCAGGATCCCTATATTTGCACTACGGATCTCTATGATGTACACAAAGTAGCCAATCTGGAGAAAAAGGTGCCTCGTTCCTGGATCAACGAAGCAGGCGATTATGTGACGGAAGATATGAAAAATTATATCGAACCTTTGATCCAGGCGGAGCTGACTCCGATCATGATCACAGGACAACCCAGACACATTATTATTGACGATCTGTAAAAGAAAATGGAATAAAACAACAAATCAAATAACGATACAAAGGAGGTGGAAAGATGCCGAAACACAGGAAGAGAAGAATCATGCTCAGCATAGTGAGTATTGTGCTTTTTGTAGTTTTATCTGCGCAGCTTTCCACCTTTTCTTTTTCTGTGACTGCGGCCGGGGAACACGGAGAACTGGTGGCGGAGGAGTACGAACGATACCGGGAACGCTTTGACAGGATAGAAAAGATTGGAGATTTGGAGAACCAGGGATTCCGCCTGCTGGAGGATCAGATCTTTGCGATGCCGTTGCAAAAACTTCCGGAGGAAGCCGTAGATACGACAGAGGAACCCGGGGATGAAGTCTGGTTCTATGCGGCACTGGATACAAGGTACCACAGACTGGCGGTATTTATCGCAGATGCTTCCGGGCAGATTCTGTACAAGACGGACCAGCTGGAAGCAAATTACTGCTATCCGGGAGAAATGCGGCAGCCGGTGAAAAAACTGGCTTCGGTTTCTTTTCAGGATGTAGACAATGACAGAGATACGGATATCATCCTGATCGTCCAGTGCCATAATGACAGGGGGGATTATCAGGAAGAATCCTACAAAGTAGGAGATGTTCTGTTCCAGGACGATGGAAACTTTTACCGTGATTATCGGATCTCAGACAAGATCAACCGCTTTGATATGAACAAGAACCCTGCCTGTATTTTAAATTTTGTAAGAGACGGGCGTTCTACGGAATTCCTCTATACGGCGGAGACACTGGCAGATCTTCTGAACCACAATTTCAATGTCATCGAGGAACAGTCTTATACCCGTAATTTTGAAAAGCTGGGAAAATTAAAGGTGGTTCCGGGCACCTACCGGATGGCGGAATATGACGTGTTCATGATCTATCTGATCGATGAACAGGGAAATATTGTGTGGAGTTTTCAACCCATGGAGGATTACGACAATCTCTATGCGCTGAAGGGAATCCAGGGAAAGGACCTGGACGGTGACGGCCTGAAGGATCTGGTGGTGTTTGCAAAATACAGTTATGAAGGAGAAAACGGGGAATTGCTGGTGGACACCGTGTGCACCATTTATTACCAACGGACGGCCGGATTTGAGAAGGATACTGATTTTACAGAAAATTATGAATGTACGGAGGAGGATACTCTGGAGGCACTGGTGACGAAGATCCGTGCCTATTGGGGGTGGCAGACATAATGATAAAAATATTGATCGTGGATGATGAAAAGCCAATCTGTGACCTGATCGACCTGAATCTGTCGGCAGCAGGATATTTTTGCAAAAGTGTACAGGATGGCATGAAAGCCATTGAACTGATCGAGAAGGAAACCTTTGATCTGATCTTACTGGATATTATGCTTCCGGGAGTGGACGGTTTTGATATTATGGAATATATCAGACCTTTAAAGATCCCGGTGATCTTCATTACCGCCAAGGGAGATGTAAAGGACCGGGTAAAAGGCTTGCGTCTGGGGGCGGAGGATTATCTGGTGAAGCCCTTTGATGTGGTGGAACTGCTGGCAAGGGTAGAAGTGGTACTGCGCAGATTCCACAAACGGGGAGCACAGCTGTCCGCAGGAGATGTAGTGGTGGATATGGAAGCCAGAATGGTGACGAAAGCGGGCGTACCTGTGGTACTTACCAACAAGGAATACGGACTTCTGGTGTTATTTATTCAGAATAAAAATATTGCCTTATTCAAGGAAAGCCTGTACGAAAAGGTATGGGGAGAAGAATATGACGGGGACAGCAGGACTCTGGAGCTGCATGTGCAGCGCCTGCGCAAAAAAATGGGATGGGAGAACCAGCTGGTAGCGGTATATAAGGTAGGATACCGGCTGGAGATTGCCTGAGAACGAGGAATTCTTGTAGGAAAGTGGACAAGAGGAGAAAAGAATGAAATTTTCCTGGAAAATTCTGCTGTGCACCATGCTGATCATGGCAGCGGCATGCGGAGCAAGCGGTTATTTTTTTGTAAATTATGTGTTTCAGACCTCCATGGAGCGTGAGACCAGACAGGCACTGGATGAAAGTAGTATTTTGAGGTTCGCTTTTGAGACGGCAGCTTTAAATATTCCGTCCAAATATGATGTACTTCCGGACGGAACGGTGGAACAGATCGGAGTATACCTGGAGAACAGTGGACAGCACGGCAACAGATTGCTGCGGATCAGCGATGAGAACGATAAGGTGCTGTATGTCAGTGAAGGGTTTACCGGGGATACTTCTCTGTGGGAAGAACGCGGAGAAAATACGAGAGTGTACCGGGTAGTGCAGTCGGGGGATTCCTATTATATCCAGACACAGACAAGGATCAATGTGTCCGACCGTCTGCTGACGTTAGAGACCATGAAAAATGTAACTGCGGTATATACGGAGAGGACGGAAGGATTTCGGATGTATCGTCAGGTTACGGTGATCGTATTGTTATGCAGTGGCGCTGTGATGACGCTGATCGCCTGCTGGCTGACCCGACCGATCCGGCTTCTGACGCAGGCTACCGGCAAAATGGCGGAGGGAGAATACAGCTATCGCGCGGAGCAGATCAGTAATGATGAAATGGGACAGCTGACTGCGGATTTCAACCATATGGCAGAAGCACTGGAGCAGAATATTCAGAATTTGGAAAATGAAGTCAGAGCCAGAGAAGATTTTATTGCCGCATTTTCCCATGAACTGAAGACACCGCTGACAGCTATAATCGGTTACGCGGATATGCTGCGTTCCCGCAAACTGGACGAGGAGAAGCATTTTCTCTGTGCCAATTATATTTATACAGAGGGAAAACGCCTGGAGACTATGGCACTCAGACTGCTGGACATCATTGTGACCAGACGTAAGGAGATCGATCGTAAGACCACAAATGTCTCCGGTATTTTCTCGTATCTGCAGGAAATCTATGATGAGACCAAGAACCCAGAAGACAGCAGGGTGAAGGTTGACATCTGCTGGGAAAAGGGAGAACTCTATGCCGAGGAGAACCTGTTGAAGACTGTTTTGATCAATCTGACCGATAATGCCATCAAAGCCTCCGAGGAGGGGCAGACCGTGGAGATCACAGGAAGGCACATGGAGAACGGTTATTATTTTCAGGTACGGGATGAAGGAATTGGCATCCCCGAGGAAGAACTTCATAAGATCACGGAAGCTTTTTATATGGTGGATAAATCCAGATCCAGGGCTCATAACGGAGCGGGACTGGGGCTTGCACTGTGCACCGCTATTCTGGAACTGCATCACAGCAGCCTGAAGATCGAGAGTACACAGGGCTTTGGAAGCTGCATGAGCTTTCTGATTCCGGATGAGGGGGTGAAGTCGGATGAATAGGTGGAAGAGCTGTTCTTTGGGCTTTGCGGTATCAGTTGTGGTCATTCTTGCGGCTCTGTGGGGACCGGAATGGATCGCCGCCAAAAGTGATGAGAGACTCTTAAACAGTATTACCACAGAGGCGGTGGAAGGTGCGGAAGGATACCGTTACCGCATGAGCAGCAATCAGAAACTATATCTTTTGGGGAGATGTCTGAGCAGTCAGACCCTGCCGGAGAGTGAACTGCGTTTTTTGACCAGAGTGGACAGTGAGGCAGGAAACTACGGAGAAATGACGGGTACCTATGCGTTTGTAGAGAATCGCCAGCAACCGGGAGAGGGACAGATTCAGGAGGAAGCGGTGTATGAGGCATGTAACAGAGAGATTCAGATCCTGAAGGAGCAGGGAATTCTTCCCGACGAAGTAAAGGAAGTTTCGGAAGACTCTTACGAAGCGGTGATCTGCTCTGCTATCGATGTTTTGGAGCCGAGAAATAATCTCTCTGTATGGAAAATCAGCCTGTCTACGGACGTAAGGAATGCGGATAAGAGTAACCGTTTTCTGGATATTTATCTGGATGCGGATACCGGCAAAATTTATGAATTCTATGTCCGGACCGGACTGCAATGGGAAGACATCAATACGGATGCCATGATTGGCCGGTATGCGGAATATCTGGAACTGACCGGTCTTGAAAAATATGAGGATCAAAATCCGCTGTTGGAGACGACGCCGTATTTTGCCAAGTATACTTTCCCGGGGGAGGAGGAAGACAGTACCACGGTGACCATTGGTTACTATGAAGGAATTCGTGAGCTTTTCCTCAAAGTAGGAAGATAGAAAAATAAAATACGCAAAGATTTTTTTAAAAAAAGATTAAAATCACTACTTGACGTTACCACACTAAAGCAGTAATATAAATAAAAATTAAATACAGCGGTAAGAAACCATTGATGTGGAGATAAAAACAGTTCGTGCACTTACAGAGAGACCGGATGCTGAGAAAGGTTGGAACGCAGGTTGTTAAATGGACCACGGAGGGCGCAGTCAAAGAGGACACATGGAATTATGAGATCTCAAGTATTCTGCGACGTGAGGGCATACGTCAGTTGCCAGGGATATGTTGGTATCCTGTAAGAGCATAAGCAATTGTGAAGCAAGGTGGCACCGCGGGAAATGTATATGACCCGTCCTTGACAGAAGCAGATTCTGTCATGGGCGGTTTTTTTGTACCTTTTCAGAGCCTATGGCGAGATAGCCTCAATGAGTAAAAGGAAGCCTGAAAGAGGCGATTTTACGAATGGAGGCGCTGAAAAGGTGTGAGCAGAAATAATTTTAAGGAGGAGTACCGGAATGAAGATCACCCCCACACTGGAAGAATGTAAAAAGATCGTAGCGGAAGGAAATTACGGAGTGATGCCTATAAGCACAGAGATGTATGCGGATATGACCACACCCATCGAAGTGCTGCGCATCTTAAAAAAGGTCAGCGGTCATGTCTATCTGCTGGAAAGCGCGGAGGCGGATAAGCGATGGGGACGATATTCCTTTTTAGGCTATGATCCATTGCTTGAGATCACCTGTTATAACGGTATGACCACAATAAAATCGGAACTGACCAGTCGGACGGATTCCGGAGATGTCAGAGGGATCATCCGCAACGTCATGGAAGAGAATAAAAGTCCCAAGCTTCCGGGACTGCCTTCCTTTACCGGAGGTCTGGTAGGATATTTTTCCTATGACTATATCAAATACAGCGAACCGACCCTGCGGCTGGATGCGAAGGACGAGGAAGGCTTCCAGGATGTGAACCTGATGCTGTTCCACAAAGTCATCGCTTTTGACAATTACAGACAGAAGCTGATCCTGATCCTGAATATCAAGACCGATGATCTGGAGATCAATTATCATAGAGCGGAGCGGGAACTGAACAACATGAAGGAACTCTTGCTGAATGGAGAAAAGGCAGAGCATATTCCCTGTAAGCTCCGGACGGATTTTCAACCACTGTTCAACGAAGCAGCCTATTGCAACATGGTGGAGAAAGCCAAGCATTACATCAGAGAGGGAGATATCTTCCAGGTGGTATTATCCAATCGCCTGGAGGCGGAGATGGAAGGAAGCCTCTTAGATGCTTACCGGGTACTCCGCACAACAAATCCTTCTCCGTACATGTTCTATTTCTCTGGAAGTGATGGTGAGATCGTGGGAGCCAGCCCGGAGACATTAGTAAAGTTAGAGGACGGCGTATTACATACCTTCCCTTTAGCCGGAACGAGACCCAGAGGAGCTACCGAGGAAGCGGACAAGGCGCTGGAGGCAGAGCTTTTAGCAGATGAGAAGGAACGCTCCGAACACAATATGCTGGTGGATCTGGGACGAAACGATATCGGCAAGATCAGCCGGATCGGCACCGTGGAAGTGGAAAAGTATATGTCCATCGAGAGATATTCTCATGTCATGCACATCGGATCCACGGTAAGAGGAGTGATCAGAGAGGATGCGGATGCTCTGGATGCGGTGGATGCCATCCTGCCCGCAGGAACCCTGTCGGGAGCACCGAAGCTTCGGGCCTGTGAGATCATCAACGAACTGGAAGACAATAAGAGAGGCATCTATGGAGGAGCCATTGGCTATATCTCCTTTACCGGAAACCTGGATACCTGTATCGCTATAAGACTTGCTTTTTCCAAGAACGGAAAAGTATTCGTAAGATCCGGTGCCGGTATTGTGGCGGACAGTGTACCGGAGAAGGAATACAGGGAATGCATTCAGAAGGCAGCAGCTGTAAGACAGGCACTACAGAAAGCACAGGAGGGAATGGAAGCATGATATTACTGATCGACAATTATGACAGTTTTTCCTATAACGTATATCAGCTGGTAGGAAGCGTAAATCCGGATATTCGGGTGATCCGCAATGATGAATGCAGTGTGGATGAGATCCGCGCCATGAATCCCTCCCACATCATTTTATCGCCGGGACCCGGCAGACCGGACAAAGCGGGTGTCTGTGAAAATGTGATCAGGGAACTTGGGGGCAGGATACCTATTTTGGGAATCTGTCTCGGGCATCAGGCAATCTGTGAGGTGGCGGGAGCCACTGTGACTTATGCATCCCATCTGATGCACGGTAAACAGTCCCTGGCGACTTTGGATACAGACAGTGTATTGTTCCGGGGTATGAAAAAAGTGATCACTGTGGCAAGATATCATTCTCTGGTGGCAGATCCACAGACGATTCCCGCAGAATTGAAAGTTACCGCGGTCACCGAAGACGGAGAGGTCATGGCGGTAGAACAGACAGAAAAGCAGATCTACGGAGTACAGTTCCATCCGGAATCGGTGCTGACACCGGATGGTCGACAGATCATTGTTAATTTTTTACAGACACAGAAAGGAGCAGGCAGAAACATGATTAAAGAAGCGGTTGCTAAGTTGGTAAAGAATGAGGACATAGGATACGATATGGCAAAAACCGTTATGGATGAGATCATGAGCGGTGAGGCCAGCGATATTTTAAAGAGTGCTTATCTGACAGCATTAAGCCAGAAGGGTGAGACCATCGAAGAGATCACAGGCTCCGCAGAAGAAATGCGAAAGTTCGGCAGAAAACTTGGAGCGGACGTGGAAGCTTTAGAGATTGTGGGAACCGGCGGTGACGGATCTAATTCTTTCAATATCTCCACTACGGCATCTATCGTGATCTCTGCGGCAGGCGTACCGGTAGCCAAGCACGGCAACCGCGCAGCCAGCTCCAAATCCGGTGCAGCAGACTGTCTGGAAGCTCTGGGCGTAAATATCACCATAGAGCCGGAACAGAGCAAGACGTTGTTGGAAGAGATCGGCATCTGCTTCCTTTTCGCACAGAAATATCACACCGCCATGAAATATGTGGGACCCATCCGCAAGGAGTTGGGCATCCGTACTATTTTCAATATTTTAGGACCTCTGGCAAACCCCGCAGGACCGGTATATCAGATCATGGGTGCGTACGATGAAAGCCTGCTGCCCTCTATGGCAAAGGTATTGTCCAATCTGGGTGTAAAACGTGGCATGGTAGTCTATGGACAGGACAGACTGGACGAGATCTCCGCCAGTGCACCCACTACAGTCTGCGAGATTGATAACGGTACCTTTAAAAATTATGTGATCACACCGGAAGAATTTGGCATGGAAAGATGCACGAAGGAAGATCTGGTGGGCGGAACTCCCCAGGAGAACGCAGAGATCACCAGAGCTATCTTAAATGGCGAAAAGGGTCCCAAGCGCAATGCGGTACTGCTGAATGCAGCAGCAGCCTTATATGTGGCAGGCAAGGCAGACAGTATGGCAGACGGTGTGAAGCTGGCAGAGAAGGTCATCGATACCGGTCTTGCAAAGGCACAGTTGGAGCGTTTTATCAAGCTGAGCAATGCATGATAAAGTGTTACGAGTACTTTTTGACCTGCGGTGCAAGGATATTAGTTTTTGATTATGATACGGAAAGGCAGGATGAATGGATGATACTGGATACGATAGCGGCCACTGCAAAGGAGCGGGTGGCAGCAGCCAAAGAAGCACTGCCCCTTGCAGAACAGATTGCCAGAGCAAGAGATTTGGACAGCAACACGGGATTTCCATTTGAACAGGCACTGGCGAAGCCGGGGATGAGCTTTATCTGTGAGGTGAAAAAAGCATCGCCCTCCAAGGGACTGATCGCGGCGGAATTTCCCTATGTGCAGATTGCGAGGGAATACGAAGCAGCAGGAGCGGATGCAATTTCCGTACTGACGGAACCGGCGTACTTTCAAGGGAAGAATGAATATCTGACCGAGATCCGTCAGGCAGTGAAGATTCCACTGCTTCGGAAAGATTTTACGGTAGATGAATACATGATCTATGAGGCAAAAAATATCGGAGCAAATGCAGTGCTTTTAATCTGTGCCATCCTGTCACCGATGCAGTTGTCAGAGTATGCGGGAATCGCAGGAGAACTTGGACTGTCGGCACTGGTGGAAGCCCATGATGAGAAGGAAGTAGAGATGGCATTGAAAGCCGGTGCCAGGATCGTCGGTGTCAATAACCGGAATCTGAAAGACTTTACGGTGGATATCAATAACTCCGTGCGGTTGAGGGAAATGGTGCCGGAGAATATTCTCTTCGTATCCGAAAGTGGTATGAAGACGAGACAGGATATCGAGCGGTTGGAGCAGAACGGTACCAATGCCGTACTCATCGGAGAGACATTGATGCGTAGTGCAGATAAGAAAGCGGCTTTGCAGGAACTCCGCGGACAGTGTGAAAAATAAATTTTTCACGCGCAAATTTGTGCCTAAGGCCCAAAGTTTGCAGGTTATAGAAAGGTAGAAGATTTTATGAAAGTAAAAATGTGTGGTCTCTATCGTCCGGAGGACATTGATTATGCCAATGAGGTGCAGCCGGATTACGTGGGATTTGTATTTTACCCGAAGAGCCACAGGGTGGTCACAAAGGAGCAGGCAGCGGAATACCGTAAGAAGCTTTCACCTGGAATCCGGACAGTTGGGGTATTCGTGAATGAGGATCCGAAGACCATCATAGAATTGCTGGAGGAAGGCATTCTGGACGTGGCACAGCTTCACGGGGATGAGACAGAAGAGGATATCCAGTATCTTCAGGCAGTCTGCGGTAAACCGGTGATCAAAGCAGTTAAAGTCAGAGACCGGTATGATGTGGAGGCCTGGCTGGACAGCAGTGCGGACTATCTGTTATTCGACAACGGAATGGGAACGGGTCAGGCTTTTGACTGGAGTGTCCTTGGCGGAATCGACAGAGAATTTTTCCTGGCGGGCGGATTGCAGTCGGAGAATCTGACGGAAGCCATGGAAGTGGTGAGACCCTATGCGTTGGATATCAGCTCCGGCATCGAGAGTAACCGGAAAAAAGATCCGGAGAAAATGCGCCGGATCATGGAACTGGTAGAACGGTATCGGAACACTAGAGATTGAAAATGCAGAAGAATTGTAAATCAGAAATTAAAATGAGAAATGAAAATCAGAAATTAGAAATCAAAATGAAAATCAGGAATAAAAATCAGGAATAAAAATCAGGAATAAAAATCAGGAATAAAAATCCGGAAGAAAGAAAAGAGGATGAACACATGAGCAAAGGACGTTACGGAATCCACGGAGGACAATATATCTCTGAGACATTGATGAATGAACTGATCCATCTGGAAGAGTGCTATGAGCATTATAAGAAGGATCCGGAATTCAATGCGGAGCTGAACAAGCTGTTGAATGAATACGCGGGGCGCCCCTCTCTGCTGTACTATGCAGGGAAAATGACGAAGGATCTGGGCGGCGCGAAGATCTATCTCAAGAGAGAGGATCTGAACCATACCGGTTCCCACAAGATCAACAATGCCCTGGGACAGGCGTTGCTTGCCAAGAAGATGGGTAAGACCCGTCTGATCGCAGAGACCGGTGCTGGACAGCATGGTGTGGCTACCGCAACGGCAGCAGCCTTCCTGGGGATGGAATGCGAAATCTTCATGGGAAAAGAAGATACCAACAGACAGGCATTGAATGTCTACCGTATGGAACTTCTGGGAGCCAAGGTACATCCCGTAACTTCCGGCACCATGACCTTAAAGGATGCTGTCAATGAGACTATGAGAGAATGGTCCAATCGTGTGGCGGATACCCATTATGTGCTGGGATCCGTTATGGGACCTCATCCCTTCCCAATGATCGTAAGAGATTTTCAGAGTGTGATCAGCCAGGAAGCAAAGGAACAGATTCTGAAGAAGGAAGGAAAGCTTCCGGCAGCCGTGGTAGCCTGCGTAGGCGGCGGCAGCAATGCCATGGGTGCGTTCTATAACTTTATTGAGGACAAGGACGTGGATCTGATCGGCTGTGAGGCAGCAGGCAAGGGCGTGGATACGGCACTGACCGCAGCTACGATTGCGACGGGTTCCTTAGGAATCTTTCACGGCATGAAATCCTATTTCTGCCAGGACGAGTACGGACAGATCGCTCCCGTATATTCCATTTCTGCAGGACTGGATTATCCCGGCATCGGACCGGAGCATGCTTATCTGCATGACATCGGCAGAGCGCAGTATGTGCCCATCACGGATGATGAAGCAGTGGATGCTTTTGAATATCTGGCAAGAACCGAGGGGATCATCTGCGCCATTGAGAGTGCCCATGCGGTAGCACAGGTGCGTAAGATCGCCAAGAATTACAGCCCGGATCAGAGCATTATCGTATGTCTGTCCGGCAGAGGTGACAAGGATGTGGCGGCCATCGCAAGATACCGTGGCGTGGATATTCATGACTGATCGTTTTGACGGTAAAGCCATCATAGGAGTAACAGACAGAAGATGAAATGCTGTTTGATATAAGTGGCTGCCGAAAAACGGAAATAAACAGAAGAAAGTAAAAATCAAAACAGAAATTACAAAATAAGAAGATGGAGATAACAACAATGAATAATTATTTGGATAAAGTATTTGATACTCCCAATAAAAAAGCATTTATAGCTTTCCTTACCGCAGGAGACCCGGACGCGGACAGCACCGTAAAATTTATTTTAGAGATGGAAAAGGCAGGAGCGGATCTCATAGAGATTGGTATTCCCTTTTCCGATCCTACAGCAGAAGGTGTGGTGATCCAGGAAGCAAATATCCGCTCTCTTGGTAACGGCATGACAACGGATGGCGTGTTCGAAATTGTGAAGAGAGTACGGGAGCAGTCACAGATTCCGCTGGCATTTATGACGTATGTGAATCCGGTATTCCATTACGGATATGAGAAATTTTTTACCAAATGTGAAGAACTGGGTATCAGCGCCATCATTATTCCCGATGTACCTTATGAAGAGAAGGCAGAGGTGGAAGCTCCCGCCAAAACCCATGGCGTGAAGGTAATCTCCATGATCGCTCCTACCTCCGAGAGCCGTATCCGCCAGATTGCATCGGAAGCAGAAGGTTTTATCTATGTGGTAAGTTCCATGGGGGTCACCGGTGTGCGCAGTGAGATCAAGACCGATCTGCCCGCCATCGTGGAAAGTATCCGTGCCGTAACCGATGTTCCCTGTGCCATCGGCTTCGGTATCAGCACTCCCGAGCAGGCCAAAGCCATGGCATCCATATCAGATGGAGCCATTGTCGGAAGCGCCATCGTGAAGATCATCGCCAAGTACGGCAAAGATGCGGCTCCTTATATCGGTGAATATGTGAAGAGCATGAAAGAGGCTGTGGCAGAAGCGTAAATAAGATTCCGAAGAATAAGGAAATAAGAAAGTGATAGGAAAGCCGGAGCAATCGCAAAGACTGCTCCGGTTTTTGCATCTGAAAATAAAAAGAGAGGGAAATGATGCAAGTATGATGCACCCTTATGCTATAGTTTGATAAAGTGATCATCACAGGCGAGGGAGGAAGGCTGGGGTATGAAAAAAACAAAAAAACGTTGGCAGGGGATAAGCCTGAGCGGGGTAATTTTAGTGTGCACATTTCTTGCTGCCTGCGGTGGAGAAGCACAGGAGACTGTGACGGAAACAGTGGATGAAGCAGAGGGAGAAACGACGGCAGTTACAGGGGACCTTTCGATTACTAATGATTTTGGGTATGAAACGGCAAGGGAGGCAGCATTTTTAAAGGCTGTGGACACATTGGAAACCACAGGTATCCTTCCAGATGGAAGGTATTGTTACGTGGGGAATCCGGAAAATTTTAATGAAGATAAGAAAAAGGCGTATCCGAATAAATCGGCGATCTATGATGTTGACGAAGATGGGAAAGAAGAGCTAATCTTGGGAGTAGAAGGAACCTGTATGGCTGACATGGCGGATTACGTGTATGTCTATTCGGAAACGGATGATACTTTTTATTTAGAATATGATGGAGTTTTTGGATGTAGTTTTTATGAAGGCGGAATTGTTTGCACGCCGGTATCCCACTCTGTCTTCATGTATGATGATGACTTCTGGCCTTATGAGATCTACCGCTATAACCCGCAGGAGAAAAAATATGAATATTATGCGTGCGTAGAAGAAATTGTTGCAGGACAACTGGAAGGCTATGAAGAAATTTTTACAGAATATGACAAAGATGGCGACGGCAAGGTTTATTTCACTGATGTGGAAGGCGAAGGCTGTTATATGGATGAACAGCAATATACAAAGTGGCGTGAGACAATCCTGCAGGGAGAGAAAATAAATATATATTGAGAAACAGGGCACAATTTTATTGGTGAAATAGAATGTTTATGGTAAAATTAAAATAATAGAGATTCAGATGGATAAATTGATTGAAGAGGCAAATAAATCATAATCAGGAGGTTCTTATTACGGATGAAACAGAAAATATTAAATAAATTGAACCTTGGCGAAGATCATGAGCGAGAATGCAAGCTGGCGACGGGTGGACTTCCTGAGAGTATATGGGAGACTTATTCTTCTTTTGCTAATACGAATGGTGGTACTATTTTACTTGGAATTAGGGAACACAGGGATTCTTTTACGGTTGAGGGATTGACAGATAAGCAGATTATAAAATATCAGAAAGATTTTTGGAGTGTTTTGAATGATAAAAATAAGGTATCCAAGAACATCCTGTTGAATCATCATGTACAGGTTGCCGAAGTAGAGGATAAAAAGATACTTAGAATAGATGTTCCGGCAGCAGACAGGCATGATAAGCCGGTTTATATCGGAACGGATCCCATGAGAGGTACTTATAAAAGAGATTACGAAGGAGACTTTCTTTGTACGGAGGAGGCAGTCCGGGCAATGTTTGCAGATCAGAGAGATGTATCTGGGGATGTGGAAGTGCTGGATGAATTTGGCCTGGATGTGCTGAATCAGGATACAATAAAGGGGTATAGAATTATTTTTGAACAGCTCCACGGCGGACACCCTTGGAATGCACTTGAAAATGATGAATTCCTTATGAAACTAAGAGCTGTAGCAAAGAATAAGAATGGTGCATTATCTCCGACAATAGCCGGGCTATTATTCTTTGGAGAGGCTTATCATATTACTGAGGTCTTTCCAAACTATTTTCTAGATTATCGGGAAGAATGCGATGATAAAGCAATACGCTGGTTATTTCGGACACATTCTAATGAAGGAGACTGGAGCGGTAATATATATGATTTCTTCTGCAAGGTACGTATAAGAATGGATGATGAGGTAGCTGTTCCATTTGCAAATAGAAGAGATGGATACCGGATAGACAGAGTTGATGTGCATGATGCATTGGAAGAAGCATTGGCAAATGCATTGGCACATGCGAACTATTATGGCAGACGAGGAATCCTTGTTGTAAAAAAAGGAAAGGAACTTAGCATTTCCAATCCCGGTACTATCAGAGTAACAAAAGAGGAATTTTATGCAGGTGGTAATAGTGATCCACGAAATCCGAATATCTTAAAGATGTTTGGTTTTGTAAACGTTGGTGAGCGTGCCGGAAGCGGTATTGATAAGATTATGACAGCGTGGGCAGAACAAAACTGGAAAAAACCGGAATTTGATTTCTCAGAGCGCAGTGACAGGGTAACATTAAAGCTCGAAGTTGGACAAGTGGTATATATTCCGGGAGCTGCTGATATAAGGAATACAACGGAGAACAGGGGAAACAGGATTACAAAAGAAATGTCGAAGGAAGACAGGATACTGGATTATATTCGGCAGAATGGAAGTATTTCAACGCAGAAAGTAATGGAAATCTGTAATTATAATTCCAGAACTGGTGCAAGAAATTTATTGGACAAGATGATAAATGCAGGATTGATAGAAAAAGTTGGTGAAAGCAGGAAAACGCATTATAGAATAAAAGGATAATTACTGGTCACTTTTAGCAACTGAGTGACCGGTAAATGACCAGTCAGTGATCATTTTAGCGGATGAGTGACCGGTAAATGACCGGTCAGTGATCACTTCTGAGAAAAATCGATATAGCAGTATGTTATAATTTAATAAAACGATAAGCATAGGTGTGGGAGGAAAGTGCATTATGAAGAATGGTAAAAAATGTTGGCAAATGAAAAGCCTGGCGGGGGTAATTCTGACATGCATATTTTTAACGGCTTGTGGCGGACAAACGAATGACCTTATGACTGGTAACGACGAACTGAAAATACTGGAGGAAGTGGAAAAAACAGAAGACAGAGAGACAGTGTACGAACTGGCAGGTGATTTCACAAAATCCTATTTTCAGGAGGAATATACAGGAGATGTGCAGATCAAGGGCATTAAAGGACTGTCTGGAGTCGGGGCGGACAATAGCACAGACTGCACGGTCGAAGTAGAATTTTTACCTGCGCAGGAGGATTCGCTGTCTTATCTGTTTATGACGTTTGAAAAAGACGGAACAGAATGGACGATCCGCAGTTACGGACTGGAAAAGTAGGCGGACATAGGATACAAAAATTGTATGAAAATCCTACAAAATTTTGTTGACAAAACAGTATTGCCTATGTATAATAAGTCAGTGTGTGAATCAACACATCGTAGGAGACTTGTGTTTTCTACGCAACATATTGCATAGGAGTCGCTATGTTAGTAAGTTTATCTGATGTATTAACATCCGAAGGCAAGGTAGAGACTGTTGCCATTCCGCTTGAGATGACAAGCTTTAAGAGCCGCCAGGGAGAATTCCCCATTACGGAGAAGACACCCGTTACCCTTACTTTTACCAACATCGGTGTGAACAAGGCAAAAGTAACCGGTACTGCAGAGCTTACCTTTGATACGAAATGTGACAGGTGCCTTACTGAAGTACCTACAGCAATGAAGCTTAAGTTTGACAGAATCGTTTATTCTCCGGAAGCGGAAGTAAGTGAGGAAGAAGATACCGAGCAGAGCTTTATGGATGGATGGCAGCTGGATGTAGAGGCTTTTGTGTACGATGAAATTCTGGTGAATTGGCCGGCAAAGATCTTGTGTAAGGAAGACTGCAAGGGTATTTGCCCTGTATGTGGTCAGAACAGGAATCTGAAGGAATGTGGTTGCGATACTTTCGTACCGGATCCTCGTATGGCAGCAATCCAAGATATCTTCAACGCGAATAAGGAGGTGTAACGATGTCTATTTGTCCTAAGAATAAATCTTCCAAAGGTAGAAGAGATAAGAGAAGAGCAAACTGGAAAATGAGCGCTCCTACATTGGTAAAGTGCAGCAAATGTGGTGCACTGATGATGCCTCACAGAGTTTGCAAGGCTTGCGGTTCTTACAATAAGAAGCAGGTCGTAAGCGTTGATTAATTTATAAATCAATGAAGCGAAATTAAGTGAAAAGAAAAGAGGAGATTCCGAAAGGAGTCTCCTTTTGCTTTCACAAAAAAATCACTTGCTTTTTATATACGCCTTTAGTATAGTAAGAATGAATCTGCCATCATCAAACTGTTTGGTGCGATCCACGGAGCGGTTTGATGATAAGCGGATAAACACAAACAGGTAAAGGAACGACGAAATGGCAGAATATGTAAATGTTGCTGTAGATGCGATGGGAGGAGATAATGCTCCCACCGAGATCGTAAAGGGCGCTGTAGAGGCTGTCAATGCGGACAAACGTGTCAAAGTATTCCTAGTAGGTAAGGAGCCGGTGATCCGGGAAGAATTAAAGGCATATACCTACGATGCAGAACAGCTGGAAGTCGTACATGCCGAAGAAGTCATCGAGACTGCAGAACCTCCGGTTATGGCGATCCGCCGTAAGAAGGATTCTTCCATTGTCAAAGCCATGTATATGGTGAAGAACGGTGAATGCGATGCTTTCGTATCCGCAGGAAGTACCGGTGCAGTACTGGTAGGCGGACAGGTGATCGTAGGCCGTATCCGTGGCGTGGAGAGACCTCCTTTGGCTCCCCTGATCCCTACGGAGAACGGTGTCAGCCTTTTGCTGGACTGTGGTGCCAATGTGGACGCAAGACCTTCCATGTTAGTACAGTTTGCCAAGATGGGCAGTGTCTATATGGAAAGCGTTATGGGCGTTAAGAATCCCAAAGTCGGTATTGTGAATATCGGTGCTGAGGAAGAGAAGGGTAATGCGCTGGTCAAGGAGACTTTCCCTCTATTGAAGAATTGTCCCGAGATCAACTTTATTGGAAGCGTAGAAGCCAGAGATATTCCGGCAGGTGTGGCAGATGTCATCGTCTGTGAAGCGTTTGTCGGCAATGTGGTACTGAAAATGTACGAGGGCGTCAGCTCCGCACTGCTGCATCAGGTAAAGCAGGGAATGATGTCCACACTGCGCAGTAAGATCGGCGCACTGTTAGTAAAGCCCGCGCTGAAGAAGACCTTGAAGAGCTTCGATACCTCCCAGTACGGAGGAGCTCCGCTGCTTGGCTTAAACGGTCTGGTAGTGAAGACCCACGGAAGCAGCAAGGCTGTGGAAGTGAAGAACTCCATCCTGCAATGCATCGCATTTAAGGAAGAGAAGATCAACGAAAAGATCAAAGAGCAGATCGGTCTGGAAGATAAGGCTGCAGAAAATAATTAAAATTACAAAATATTTGGAAAGAAGGAACTGTTATGGAATTCGAAAAGTTAAAGAAAATTATTGCTGAGGTATTAAATGTAGATCCCGATGAGATCACCATGGAGACCACATTCCAGGATGACCTGGGTGCTGATTCCCTCGATGTATACCAGATCATCATGGGCATCGAGGAAGAGTTCGATATCGAGATCCCTGCTGAGACCGCAGAGCAGGTTACTACAGTAGAAGACGCTGTAGAGATGATCAAGAACGCAGTGAACTAGTAAAGCTACGAGCCATGCAAAGACAAAACAGGAACTGTGACCGAGAGCTTGCTCACAAGGCACTGTTCCTGTTTTTCGGTTTATATGATGATGTCGAACTTCCGTAGCCCCAATCAAGGTAAGAAACGCGACACGCTCTCGCTCTGTCGCAGAGCGTAGCGGTACATAAGCGAGGATAATACCCTCGCTAAGTACCGACGTCTGCTTACGGTCTGCTTATTCTTATCTTGATTGTGACTACTGGGTTTGAACTATTAGCATTTGTGAGGACAAGAAAATGTTGGATGGTTATACAATGGACGTGCTGGAGCAGCGCATCGGCTATTGCTTTCACAACAAAGCATTGCTGAAGCAGGCTCTGACCCACAGCTCCTATACCAATGAACAAAAGATCAACAAGACAGAGAACTATGAGCGCATCGAATTCCTGGGAGATGCTGTACTGGAACTGGTATCCAGTGATTTCCTATTTCGGGAACACCCGGATGTTCCGGAGGGCGAGCTGACCAAGATGCGTGCCTCCATGGTGTGCGAGCCTTCCCTGGCATTCTGTGCCAGAGACCTGGAACTGGGACAGTTTATGCTTTTGGGAAAGGGCGAAGAGAATACCGGCGGCAGACGCAGAGACAGCATCACCTCTGACGGTATGGAAGCCATGATTGGTGCCATTTATCTGGACGGTGGTATGCAGCCTGCCAAGGCTTTTATTGACCGCTTCATTCTGTCGGATTTAGAGGACAAGCGTCTCTTCTACGACAGCAAGAGTAATCTCCAGGAACTGATTCAGGGGAAACTCAAAAAAGAGTTCGAGTACCGGCTGTTAGAGGAGAGCGGACCGGAACACGACAAGACTTTCGTGGTAGAGATCGACATGGAGGGAGAATGCCTTGGCCGTGGGCAGGGAAGAACAAAAAAAGCGGCAGAACAGCAGGCAGCTTATGAGGCGCTTCTGCTATTGAGGGATAGAGGATATGTATTTAAAAAGTATTGAGATACACGGGTTCAAATCATTTGCCAATAAGATCGTATTTCAGTTCCACAACGGAATCACCGGTATCGTAGGACCTAACGGCAGCGGTAAGAGTAACGTTGCGGACGCGGTAAGATGGGTGCTGGGAGAACAACGCATCAAGCAGTTGCGTGGTGCCAGCATGCAGGATGTTATTTTCTCGGGAACAGAGACCAGAAAACCGTTGAGCTACGCCTATGTTGCCATTACTCTGGACAACAGCGATCACCAGCTGGCGATCGACTATGACGAAGTTACAGTGGCGAGACGAATCTACCGTTCCGGAGAAAGTGAATATCTGATCAATGGGACTCCCTGCAGATTAAAGGATGTCAATGAGCTGTTCTATGATACCGGTATCGGTAAGGAGGGCTATTCCATTATCGGACAGGGCCAGATCGACAAGATCTTAAGCGGTAAACCCGAGGAACGGCGTGAACTGTTCGATGAGGCTGCTGGAATCGTGAAATTCAAGCGCAGAAAAGCAGCAGCCCAGACAAAGCTGGAGAACGAAAAACAGAATCTGGTGCGTGTGAATGATATTCTGTCCGAACTGGAAAAGCAGGTAGGCCCTCTGGAGAAGCAATCCGAGGTGGCTAAGGTCTATCTGAGGAAAAAGGAAGAATTAAAGACTCTGGATATCAATGTCTTCTTATTGGAAAATAAGAAACTCAGAGAACAGCTGTCTTCCATGGAAGAAAAATATAATCTGGCCAGCAATGAACTGAACGAGACCAGTGAAAAGTACGAAGGTATCAAGGAAGAATACGAGCGGATCCAGCAGGAGATCGAAAGCCTGGATGCAGCCATTGAAGCCGCCAGAGAGCAACTGACAGATACCGGCCTGATGCGGGGCAAACTGGAAGGTGAGATCAATGTCTTAAAAGAGCAGATCAATTCCGCTCACGGCAGTGAGAACCATCTGAATCATCGTAAGGCAGCCCTGGAAGAAGAAATCGCCGGCAAAGAAAAAGAAAAACAGGATATTTTAACCGATAAAAAGGATACGGATACTCAGGTACAGGAGATCGCAGAGGCGGCAGCCATGGCAAAGGCCGACCTGGAAGCTATCCAGAACAAGATCACCGAACTCAATAATAATATTGAGGCCGGGAAAAATACCATCATCGGCGAGCTGAACCAGCGGGCTACCATCAAGTCCAAGATGGGACGTTTCGATACTATGATGGAGCAGATCAATATCCGCAAGGCAGAGTTGAATTCCAGACTGCTTCGTGCCAAATCCGATGAGGCTGCCAGAGAAGAGACAATCAAGAAGCTGGAAGAGACCTTCGAGACTGTGACCGAAGAACTGCGGCAGATGACCGAACAGGAAGCAGCATCCGAACTGGAGCTGGGCAATATCCGTGAGAATCTCACAGGCTTAGATGCGAAGCTGCGGGAGACACAGAACCGTTTCCATCAGGAGCAGTCCAAACTGGAAGCCCTGACCAATATCACCGAGCGGTATGACGGCTACGGTGGCAGCGTCAAGAAGGTCATGGAGCAGAAGGAAAAAGAAAAAGGTATCATCGGTGTTGTAGCGGATATTATTCAGGTAGAAGCCAAATATGAGACCGCTATCGAGACCGCTCTGGGTGGTAATATTCAGAATATCGTAACGGATAACGAAGAGACCGCCAAGCATATGATCGGATTCTTAAAGCAGAACCGCCTCGGAAGAGCCACATTCCTTCCCCTGACCAGTATTACCAAACCTCAGGAATTCAAAAATCCCGAGGCCCTGAAGGAAAAAGGTGTCATCGGTATGGCGGATGAACTGGTAAATACGGAAAAAGAATACCGCAATGTGGCCAAGGCCATGCTGGGACGTATCGTGGTCGTAGACAACGTGGACAATGCCGTGAAGATCGCAAGAAAATTCGATTACGGCATCCGTATGGTCACATTGGAAGGCGAACTCTTAGTTCCCGGCGGTGCCATCAGCGGTGGTGCATTTAAGAATAACAGTAATCTCCTGGGAAGACGGCGTGAGATGGATGAACTGGAGAAAAAGGTGAAAAAACTCTCCGATGACATCAAGACCTATAACCAGAAGATTGAAGGCGCCAAGAGCAAACGAAATAAGCTGCGTATGGATCTGGAAGCATTGAAGACCGAGATGCAGCGCAAGTCCATTGAGCAGAATACCGCAAGATTAAATATTTCCCAGGCCAGAGAACGTATGGAAGAAGAGGCAGAGAGTGCACAGTCCCTGAAGCTGGAGGAACAAGAGATCGAGACCAAGATCTTCGAGATCCGTTCCAGCAAGGAATCAATCGTACAGGAACTGGCTGCAAGTGAAGAACTGGAGAAAAACACTCAGGAACAGATTCTTGTCTTCCAGAAGGAACTGGAAGGCTGCAGACTGGAAGAGAGTGAAGCTTCCGCCCATGCCGGAGAATGGGAAGTAAAAGTCGAGAAGATGCGTCAGGCTCTGGATTACAAACAGGCCAATGTAGACCGTATAGGCGGCGAACTGGAGCGTGCACAGGCAGAACTGAATGAGATCTTACAGGCACTGACTGAAAACGCACAGGAAGTGGAACGCAAGAAAAACAACATTCTGGAGATTGAGAAGACCATCGCGGCTTCCCATGAGAATCAGGATGCTTCCAAGAAAAAGCTGGACGAGGATATTGCAAAGAAAGAAGAACTGTCTGCAAAGCAGAAAGGCTTCTTCCAGAGCAGAGAAGAAATGTCAGAGCGCATGAATGCTCTGGACAAAGAAGTCTATCGTCTGAGTGAACAGAAGAAAAAGCTGGAAGACAATATCGAAGGCCAGATCAATTACATGTGGGATGAGTATGAGATTACCCTGAGTGATGCGGCAGGCCTTCGCAATGAAGAGATGAATGATCTGCCCGCCATGAAGCGTGAGATCAGCGGTCTGAAAGATGAGATCCGGAAGTTAGGTAATGTCAATGTCAACGCCATTGAGGATTACAGGAATCTGATGGAGCGTTATACCTTCATGAAGACCCAGCATGATGATCTGGTAGAGGCGGAGAAGACCCTGGAAGGCATTATCGAGGAACTGGATACCGCCATGCGCAAACAGTTCACGGAGAAATTTGCGGAGATCAGCAGAGAGTTCGATAAAGTATTCAAAGAACTCTTTGGTGGTGGTAAGGGAACCCTGGAACTGATGGAGGATGAGGATATTCTGGAAGCAGGCATCCGCATCATCGCACAGCCCCCCGGAAAGAAGCTTCAGAACATGATGCAGCTCTCCGGTGGAGAAAAGGCATTGTCCGCTATTTCCCTGTTGTTTGCCATCCAGAACTTAAAGCCCTCTCCGTTCTGTCTGTTGGACGAGATCGAGGCAGCGTTGGATGACTCCAACGTAGGCCGTTTCGCTAAGTATTTACATAAGCTGACCAAGAACACTCAGTTCATTGTCATTACCCACAGACGCGGTACGATGGAACAGGTGGACAGACTGTATGGTATCACCATGCAGGAGAAGGGTGTATCTACTTTAGTCAGTGTTAACCTCATTGATAAAGATCTGGATGATTAGAGTATGAAAAGAACTTCTAATCACTCAGAGCAAAGGCTCTTTCGTGAAGAAGTTCTAAGTTTCATACAAGAAAAACGCAAGCGTTTTTCTGGATAGAATGCTGATTGGAGGAAATGGGATGAGTGAGGAAAAGAAAGGCTTTTTTGCGAGACTGAAAGAAGGACTGACCAAGACCCGTGATAACATTGTCCGGGGAATCGATTCGGTCTTCAGCGGTTTTTCCGCCATTGATGATGATTTCTACGAAGAACTGGAAGAAATCCTGATTATGGGAGATATCGGTGTCAATGCCACCACTGCCATCGTGGAGAGACTGAAACAGCAGGTGAAGGAAAAACATATCAAGGAACCTTCCGAATGCAAACAGCTTCTGATTGAAAGTATCAAGGAGCAGATGCAGGTGGATGAGACCGCCTATGATTTCGAGAAGGAACAGTCCGTGATCATGGTCATTGGTGTCAACGGTGTGGGCAAGACCACATCCGTGGGCAAGCTGGCAGGTAAATTAAAGGATGAGGGCAGGAAAGTCCTTATTGCCGCAGCGGATACTTTCCGTGCCGCAGCGGGAGACCAGCTGGCAGAGTGGGCATCCCGGGCGGATGTTCCCATGATCGGCGGAAAAGAAGGTGCGGATCCCGCCAGCGTGGTGTTTGATGCCGTGAATGCGGCGAAGGCACGAGGCGTGGATGTGCTTCTTGTAGATACCGCCGGCAGACTGCACAATAAAAAGAACCTGATGGAAGAACTTCGTAAGATGAACCGTATCATCGACAAGGAATTCCCCAATGCCCACAGAGAGAATCTGATCGTGCTGGACGGCACCACGGGACAGAATGCTCTGGTGCAGGCAAGAGAATTCGGTGAGGTGGCGGATCTTACGGGTATCATCCTGACCAAGATGGACGGAACGGCCAAGGGCGGTATCGCTGTGGCCATCCAGTCCGAACTGAAGGTTCCGGTAAAATATATCGGTGTGGGAGAGACCATCGAGGATCTCCAGAAATTCAATTCCGATGAATTTGTAAATGCGTTGTTTGATGTGAATATGGATGACATCGGAGAACTGCATCTGCCGGAGGAAGAAGCTGGAGAGACAGACGCGGAAGAATAATAAACAGGCAGACCAAAGAAAGTGTGACAGAAAGGCATGGGAAGAAAAATGCAGGAAGAAATGTTGACTTTAGAGAAATTTGAAGAAGCAAGTGAGATCGTTAAAAAAGTTACTTTAGAGACCAAACTGGTATACAGTGATTATTTCAGTGCCCAGACCGGCAACCGCGTATACTTAAAGCCCGAGAACTTACAGTTTACCGGAGCTTACAAGTTAAGAGGCGCTTATTACAAAATGAGCACTCTGACCGATGAAGAGCGCGCCAAGGGACTGATCACCGCCTCTGCAGGCAACCATGCCCAGGGCGTGGCTTATGCGGCAAAATGCTATGGAAGCAAGGCAACCATCGTAATGCCCACCACGACACCTCTGATCAAGGTAAACCGTACCAGAGGCTATGGAGCAGAGGTAGTACTGCATGGCGATGTCTATGATGAGGCATGCGCAAAAGCATATGAACTGGCAGAAGAGCACGGTTATACTTTCATTCATCCGTTTGATGATCTGACTGTGGCAACCGGTCAGGGTACCATTGCCATGGAGATATTCAAGGAGCTTCCTCTGGTAGACTACATTTTAGTTCCTATCGGTGGAGGCGGACTGGCAACCGGTGTTTCCACACTGGCAAAACTGCTGAATCCGAAGATCAAGGTCATCGGCGTAGAGCCCGCAGGAGCTAACTGCATGCAGGTATCCTTAAAGAACGGCAAGGTTACCACATTGCCCAAGGTCAACACCATCGCAGACGGTACCGCGGTAAAGACTCCTGGCAGCAAGATCTTCCCGTACTTACAGAAGAATCTGGACGATGTGATCACCGTAGAGGATGAGGATCTGGTAGTAGCTTTTCTGGATATGGTAGAGAATCACAAGATGATCGTGGAGAATTCCGGTCTGCTGACGGTAGCAGCCTTAAAGCAGTTAAATGTGAAGGATAAGCGTATTGTATCTATACTGAGTGGCGGTAACATGGATGTCATCACCATGTCTTCCGTAGTACAGCAGGGTCTGATCTTAAGAGACCGTATCTTCACCGTATCCGTACTGCTTCCCGACAAGCCCGGTGAGCTGTGCAGAGTATCCGGTATTATTGCCGGAGTCAACGGTAATGTCATCAAGCTGGAGCACAACCAGTTTGTATCCATCAACCGCAGTGCTGCTGTGGAGCTGCGTATCACACTGGAAGCATTCGGCACCGAGCATAAGAATGAGATCATTGCCGCTCTGGAAAAAGAAGGCTATCAGCCCAAAGTGGTAAGAGCCAATATCTAAGTTTTAAGATTTGAAAAGAAGTGAATGTATCACCGATAAAAGCCGCATATTATAGATATGCGGCTTTTGTATGGAATGGAGAAAAAAGTTATGGCAAAGAAGACAGAAAAAGAACTGGAAATACAGAGACTGGACAAAAAGACACCCTTACAGATGCTCTGGGATTATGTGATGATCACGGTGGCATCCTTTGTCTATGCGGTATCCGTCAGCTTATTTTTGGATCCGAACTCCCTGGCACCCGGTGGAATCACCGGTATCGCTATTATCTTAAATCGTCTGTTCGGCATTGAGACCGGTACCTGGATGCTGCTCATCAATATACCGATCCTTTTGATCGGTATCTGGAAATTCGGACTGCGGTTTATTCTGTCTACGATCTATTGTACGGCAATGACTTCATTATTTACAAACTTATTGACACCGGTAGGAGCAGTGACCACAGATCCATTGCTTGCGTCTCTGACCGGAAGTGCCCTGATGGCAGTATCCATGGGCTGGGTGTTCAAGGCCGGATCCACTACGGGAGGAACAGATATTATTATCAAGCTGCTGCGACTAAAGTTCCCGTACCTCAAGACAGGAGCATTGTTTTTCCTGACAGATGTGGTTATTGTCATAGCATCGGCGTTTGTATTCCGGAACATTGACAAGGCATTGTATGCCGGTATCGTGGTCATTATCACATCAGTGGTGCTGGATGTGGTATTGTACGGTCGTGATGAGGCGAAGCTGATCTATATTATCAGCGACCATGCGGAAAAAATCGCAGGGAGACTTTTGGAGGAGCTGGACATTGGTGTAACTTATGTACAGGGCAGTGGTGCCTACAGCGGCAAGGAGAAGAGCGTCATCATGTGTGCCATGAAGAAAAACATTTCTCCCAAGGCGGAAGAGATCGTAAAGGAAGAGGATCCCCTGGCATTTATGATCGTCACCAGTGCCACGGAGATCTTCGGGGAGGGCTATAAGAGCTATTTCAGTGAGAAACTGTGATGCTGAACATAAAATTTAAGTAAAAAACAGCTGAAAGGGCTTACATTTTCAAAGAAAATCATCTATAATAGCGTCGCGCCGGAAGGGCAGACGCTATTTTTCACTGTGGTGCACCCGCAGCGCACGTTTCTAACCGGTGCAAGTCCGGAATCCGCCCGGCAAATCTCTGTTCCGATGTAGTAATCGCATATCAGGCTATGCATGAGGGTAAGACAGCTGCTTAGGTCAAAACTCAGTAGCTACACCGAATCATGCATGGAGATACGGTAGTTGGATTGAGAGAAAGAAACATATAATAGTAAAAATAAGCAGATAGAGAATCGCATGGAAAAATGTGCGATGACACTTATAGGAGTCAGGGAACATGAACGATACAACTTTGACAAAAGAGGAAAAACAGTATAAAAGGCTCACCGAGGAGCCGGTAGCACGGCTGGTCCTGGAGCTGGGACTGCCGACTACCATCAGTATGCTGATCACGAATCTGTATAATATGGTGGATACCTGGTTCGTAAGCCAGTTAGGCACCAGTGCTACCGGAGCGGTAGGCGTAGTGTTTGGCTTGATGGCAATTATTCAGGCGTTCGGATTCATGTTCGGTCATGGCGCCGGAAGCAATATCAGCCGGTTGTTAGGAGCTCATGAAAAGGAGCGGGCGAAAGCTTTTTCCGCAACGGGATTTTATCTGGCGGTGGGGGCCGGAGTGTTGATCGCAATTATCGGTATTTTGGATCTGAACGGATTGTGCAGATTGCTTGGAAGTACGGAGACCATCCTTCCCTATGCGAGAATCTATGCTTTCTATATTCTGGTGTCGGCACCGGCAATGGCATCCAGCTGTGTGATGAACAATGTGCTCCGGTATGAAGGCTATGCGAATCTGGCCATGGTAGGACTGGTCTTAGGCGGTATCTTAAATATGGCGGGAGATGCCATCTTTATGTGGGGCTTAAATCTTGGTATCCGGGGAGCGGCACTTTCCACTATGATCTCCCAGTACATATCCTTTGGAATCCTGTTATCCTTTTTCCTGCGTGGAAAGACCCAGAGCAGCCTGGCACCGAAATATTTTACCTGGGAATTTGCCGTACATAAGAACATTCTTACAGCAGGTTTCCCCAGCATGATGCGACAGGGACTGGCCAGCGTGTCTACTATGGTGCTGAATGCACAGGCGGCAGTCTACGGAGATATTGCCATTGCTGCCATGAGCGTGGTATCCCGTATTTTCAATTTCGTATTCAGTGTGGCCCTGGGCATCGGTCAGGGCTTTCAACCGGTATCCTCCTTCAATTATGGGGCAAAGAAGTATTCCCGTGTAAGGAAAGCGTTCTGGTTCACTCTGTGCGCCAGCCTGGTGACCATGGCAGTGTTTGCAGGGGTGGTGTATGTGTTCCGCAGAGAGCTGTTGCTGGAATTCCTTACGGATATGGATGCCTATGAGATCGCATTTTATGCGTTGCAGATCCAGTGTCTGACACTGCCGTTTATTCCGGTATGTATCTGCGGCAACATGCTGTTTCAGTCCATCGGAAAGGGCGGCAGGGCGACGATCTTAGCCTCCTTCCGAAGTGGCACTATCTACATTCCGGCACTGCTGATCCTGACGGCGTTCTGGGGAATTCGGGGCATCCAGTGGTCACAGCCGGTGTCCGATATTTTATCTGCGGTTTTGTCATTGCCGGTGGCAGTGGTGTTCTTAAGGGGACTGCCGGAAGATGGTACGGAAGTATAGAGAAGAATGAGATCCCTTCGTCATAAGACGGAGGGATTTTTATGTACAGATGTATCCATACGCAGAAATAAGTATCTGCCTTGATCTGTGAAGCTGTTGACATTAAATAATCCGCATGATACGATATATTTAACAATTAGGTTAAATGTTAAACGTTTGGATGAAAGGATGTGATTCATTTTTGGGAATACAGGATACATTGAAAGCGCTGGCAGATCCTATAAGGCGTGAAATACTAAATCTTCTGAAAAACGGTCGATTGTCGGCAGGAGAGATCTGCGAACATTTTCCGGTGACGGGCGCTTCCATATCGAGGCATTTGTCGGTGCTAAAGGAGGCAGATCTGATCCGGGACAAGCGGGAAGGAAAGTTTATTTATTATGAACTGAATGCTTCCGTGCTGGAAGAAATCATGTTATGGATCACAGATTTGAAAGGAGCATTGGATAATGAAGGAAATGATACAGAAAAATAAAGGCAGGCTGATCTGCTCGGCATTTGTTATGTGCATGGGAATGATATTGGGATATACCTGTGAGAACAGTCTGTGGGTAAACGGCACTTTTGCAGTGACTTATGTGGTAGTAATGGCAGTAACTTTTTACGACAACAGAAACAGACAGCAGAGTGATAAGGTCATAAGAATGGTTACGTGGATCGTGCCGGGAATGACATTGCTCTATAACGGTATCGCCAGATGGATTGATATGGGTGTAAGGAAAGAGAATCTGCTCATGGTAATTTTGTATGTCGGAATGGGATTGCTATTTGTTATTGTGGGCAATTATCTGCCCAAGGTGAAACCGAACCGCACCATCGGCATCCGCGTCGTATGGACATTGCAGGATGAGGAGAACTGGAATGCCACGCACCGCTTCAGTGGGAAAATATGGGTGGCAGCAGGACTATTGAGCATGATCTGTGGACTGTTCAGTGACAGCATGGCTGCATTATTTCTGTCTATTGTCGCTATCACGGCAGCAGCTTTTGGCAGCATCCTGTATTCTTATCTCTATTATAGAAAGAAGTTGCGCACCGGAAAAGGGCTGGCAGTACACTACAACCATAAAGTGGTTGCGGTCTATGTGTTTATAATGCTCGCGTGTGTGCTATTTACGGTATGGACGTTATATACGGGAAAAATCGAGATCTGTTACGGAGAAAATGAATTTACTGTTCAGGCGGAGGGCTGGCAGGATTATACAGTGAAATATGACGCTATCGACAGCATTGCTTGCGAAGAGAATATGTTCCGGGATACGAATACAATCCGGACGAACGGTTTTGGCAACCTGAAATATTCCATGGGACATTTTCGCGATGAAATCCACGCAGATTACATCCGCTATACCCATAACGACTGTGATACTTATGTAGTCATGGAAGTAGAGGGGACCACCGTTATTCTAAACGGTGCAGATGATGCGCAGACCCGGGAGATCTACAATAATATCAAGGACAGGATGGGTAAATAATACTTATACCTGGAGATAATATTTCATTTATATCATAATACGATATTGCAGAAATGCAGTTTTATTTGTGGTGTATTTGGTTGTTTAAAGTATAATTTCATGATAAGCTATTCGTATGTTAATAATTATTTTGAATGAGATAAGGCAGGGGTAAAATAAGGGAAGGAGAGCCAGCGTGCGATGATGGATGAAAAAATTAAAAATTCCAGTGAACTGGAGTTTGCTGTATTCTGCATTGAAAATGTAGCGGCAAAGCTGGGCGTAGATGCAGAACGTGTCTATCAGGCATTTACTGAACAGAGTGACATTCTGAACGGTTATATCGTGCCGGAATATGAAGTGCGGCATACCCAGAGCCTGGAATATATCGCTGATGACCTCCTTGATGTGATGAAAGAAAGGGGGGAAGTATGATCCTCTATCACGGTTCCTTTTTAGAGATTGCCAGACCGGATCTGGTTCATTCCCGCCCCAATGTAGACTTTGGGCGTGGCTTCTATGTTACACCGCTATACGAACAGGCGGCGAAGTGGTGCGGAAAGTTCAAACGTCGGGGGAAAGACGGCGTTATCTCCCGGAAAAGATTCAACAGATTATGACCTTGTTGTGGGTGGTGTTGCCAATGATAAGGTGTTTAATACCGTGGAGCTGTTCTTTGACGGGCTGATTGATAAAACGGAAGCTATCAGCCGCTTACGCTATGAAAAGCCAAACCTGCAAATCTGTTTTCGTACAGAGAAGGCTTTGTCTCTGTTGCATTTTGAAGGGAGTGAAACACTATGACAGCGAACCCGATTTTGCTTCAGAAAAAAATAGCCGTGTTATTGAATGCTTTGCTAAACAGCAGGGACTTTCACTGGATGCGGCTTTGGAATTCTTTTATCATTCCCAGGTCTATCAGCTGATCCGTGAAGGCGTTTCGGATATGCACTGTATGAGTGATGAGTATCTGGCAGAAGAACTGGAACAGGAATATGCTGAGAAAAATGTCGGATAAGTGCCGTTAAAGCGCCGGATACTGTTCAGAGTGCTTTCGCAGGCGAGTGTATGAATCTGAACAAAAAGCTGATCACTTTACAGGCATAGGGTACCGAAATCAGAATCTGTGAGGAAAAGATTCATCACCTTGCCAATCAGATGATTTCCATTGAACTGGACGATGGCGTGAGGAATTATGCAATTTCCTGGGATTTTGGCTAAAATAAAGTAAGTAAGGGGGAACAGTATGAGTGATGAAATCAATATGACGATTTCTATCCCCACGGATGATGATGGCTATGTTCTTTTGCAATGCGAGCATTGCGGCACATATTTTAAGGCAACTCCTTCAGATTTAAAGGATGACGGGGTACTTCATATATTTTGCCCAGGCTGCGGTTTAATAAGCGTAAATTATATTACTGAGGATGTACTTGAACTTGCCGTGAAAATGGTGACGAATGCCGTCAATGATATGATTTATAATGAATTCAAAAAAAT
>OGGK01000312.1_pt1 | contig 50244 bp, 45 predicted proteins | sample 1571171 | NCBI WGS metagenome assembly OGGK01 (sample SAMEA2581958, study PRJEB24529) | metagenome | biome: Human gut stool | place: China | collected 2011 | reverse complement strand
ACATCATCTAATATAGATTGTTCTACTACTCTATATGGCACATTATAATATGTGCATTTATCCTGAATCTTCTTCATACGGTTTTGCCCGCATAAAGAAGATACAAGTACTAGTTTTGCTTGAGATTTTTGAATACTAACAAGTAAAGAATCACCCTTTGCTACTTTACCAGCACGATATGCTAGTTGTATCAAATTTGTAACTTTATTCATTGGTAATAATGGATTCTAATTCCTGATATACTTCTTCAGAAATTTCAATTTCTAAAGCTCTTTGTAAAGCCTTGTTCTTTTTGGCAAGAGCTAAAGTATCCAAACTTTTTGAAATATAAGCACCATGCCCATTCTTTTTACCTGTTAAATCGATCTCAACTGTTTTTTCAGGTGTACGTACCACACGAATCAAATCCTTTTTAGGAAAACGCTCTTGTGTTACGACACATTTTCGCATTGGAATCTTACGCATGAAACTAACTCCTAGTCATCATAATATTCATCATATTCTTCATAGTCAACATCATCGTCCCAGTTGTTTTCATCTTCATATTCCTGTTCTTCGATTTCAGCTAACTCTTCTTCAGAATAGATTGGCTTCATGTCTTCATAGTTAAATTTCTTAACTTCAACCGGTTTCTTTTCTTCTTCAACCTTTTCTTTTTTAGGTTTAGAAACAACATCCTCTTGTTTATTTGAAGCATCGGCCATAGATTCAAATTTAGAAGTATATTCCTTTACATCTGCAGCCGTTTTTTCTTTACGATTTTGTTTGGCAATACGAGCCAATTCTTCCATTTCATCGACTTCTTTTTCTTCAACTGTATTTTCCTTTTCGAATAAAGTATCTTGTGCATGTTCTTCAACTGCATCTACTTCTTCATCTTCATAAGTAAAATCAGCAACATCAATATTTTCGATTTCTGCTTCATTTGATTTTAATTCATCAATCTTTTGTTGTTGTTTATAAGCACGTTCTTTTGCTTTCTTTTCTTCATATTCTTCTTGCATTTTCTTAGAAATTGCCATGTAGTCAATGCCTAATTCCTGCATTTCACTTTCGGATTTGATATCAATCTTGTGATTTGTAAGTTTAACAGCTAAACGCGCATTTTTACCACGCTTACCAATAGCTAAAGATAATTGGTTATCAGGAACAACAACGATCAATCCATCTTTTACAGTCTCATTAGGAATAACCGCAACACCTGTACTTGGACTTAATGCATTGGCAATCAATTCACTAATATTGTCAGACCATTCAAAAATATCAATTTTTTCACCATTTAGTTCTTCAATGATTGTTTGTACACGACTTCCTCTAGGACCAATACAAGCTCCAATTGGATCGATGTTTTCATTGTGAGAATAAACCGCAATCTTACATCTTTCACCCGCTTCACGAGCAATCGCTTTAATTTCAATAATTCCATTATAGATTTCAGGAACTTCTCGTTCGAACAAACGACGAACAAAAACCGGAGTTGCACGAGATACTGAGACTTGCGCACCCTTTGTCTCTTTGTTCACTTCTGTAATCACAACTAAAATGTTGTCGCCTTCTTTATAGTGTTCTGTAGGAATTTGAGCTGACTTTTTCATAACCGCAAGTGTTTTACCAATATTTACGATCACAAATTTTTCTTCAACCGTTTCAATAGTTCCTAAAACCATTTCATCGACTTTATCACAATACTCTTCATAAACTTGAGCTTTTTCAGCTTCACGAATCTTTTGTTTCATTACATTTTTCGCAAGTACTACAGCCGCACGATCAAAATCCTTAAAATCGACTTCTTCATCCACAATATCTCCAATTTTGATATTTGGATTTTCATTTTGAATTTCATCCAATTGAACTTCTAATTCATCATCTTCAACTTCTTCAACAACCACACGCTCATGATAGATATGAATAGTTCCATCCACGATATCTACACGCACTTGAACTTCAGGAATATCGATGTGTCTGCGGTAAGCCTTTGTTAAAGCTTCTTTTAAAGCATCTTCAACAATATCCTTAGACAATTGACGATCCGATTCAATACCCTGTAGAGCCTTTGCTAAATCTTCAACTTTAATTTTTGGTTTCATCTTTATTCTCCTATACCTTTACAGCTGTCATAATCAGCTGAATGTTACTCTTTTCAATAGTGATTTTTTTTGTTCTTGTCTTATCACGATATGAAATTGTCACATCGTTCTTTGTTGCTTCAACAAGATCACCAATAACTTGATCTAAACCTTGTTTTGGATCTTTCATCTTCACAAATACATATTTGCCAACAGCTCTTTGAACTTCTTCATCCGTTCTAAGTTCTCTTTCTGCTCCTGGCGAACAAACTTCAAGCATGTATTCATGAGCATACCAGTCTTTTTCGTCAAGCATTTGTCCAATTACATCTGAGCAAGATGCACAAGTATCCAAATCCATTGTACCGTCTTCTTTTTCAACCGAAACTCTTAATAATGGTGTGTCCTGATTTGTGATCCATTCAAGATCATATAAATGACATCCATTTTCATTAAGAACTTCTTCAATCCATTCTTTAAGATTGTCCATACATTTCTCCTTAGTAGCAAAACATAAGGAGTGGTTCCCCACTCCTTTAATTTCTATACACATAATTTATAGCACAAATCGGCTTTATTTGCAACTATTTGTTTTCTTCAAGCTCAACATGGCGAAGAATAATCGTCTTAATCAATTCAGCCGCAAGTTTTGGATCATCATTACAGACAATATATTTATATTGAGATACCATCTTCATTTCATTGCTAGCTTTCGCAAGTCTTTGCTGAATGATTTCTTCCGGTTCTGTACTACGACCACGAATACGTCTTTCTAATTCCTCCATTGAAGGCGGAATAATAAAGATTGAAACGGCATCCGGACATTTTTCCTGTACCTGAATAGCACCTTGCACTTCAATTTCTAATAAAACATTCTTTCCTTCATCACGCAAACGATTAACTTCTTTTAAAGGTGTTCCATAGTAATTTCCAACAAACTCGGCCCACTCCAAAAGACCACCTTCTTGAATGGCTTTCTCGGGAGTTTGACACCCCTTTTCACAACTGATCTTAAACATAGCGCTTAAACAAGCGCTTTTCTTTTACTTTTTTTGTCAAATTATTTGTTTTTGTATATCGTATTATCTCGTATTCTGTGATATAATTGTATTAGGTGATATTTATGCGTGTTACAACTACTAAATCTAAAACAGATGAATCTTTTTATATCAATTATGCTTTCATCAACGAAAAAGGAAAAAGCACCTCAAGAATCTACAAGAAGCTCGGTAAACTTTCTGAACTTTCTAAAAAACTGAATACAGACAGAGATGGTGTTATGGTCTGGGCAAGAGAACAGGCTCGTATAGAAACTGAAAAATATAAAAAGGAAAATGAATCAGTTTCTATCGCTCTTAATCCAAATATTCCAATCAAGAAGGATCAGCATAACACTTTTAATTGTGGCTATCTTTTTCTACAAAGCATATATTATTCTCTACATTTGGATAATATTTGCAGAAACATTAAAAACAGACATGATTACGAATACGATTTGAACGCAATTCTTGCCGATCTGATATATGCTCGTTTTTTAAACCCAACGAGTAAATTAAGTTCATTTAAGTATTGTCATTCGCTTCTTGAACAACCTACTTATCATTTACATGATATCTACAGAGCATTAACTGTTCTAGCTGAAGAGAGTGACTATATTCAGGCAGAGCTTTACAGAAATTCAAACTACATCCATAAAAGAAATACACGCGTTCTTTATTATGACTGTACAAATTATTATTTCGAAATCGAACAGGAACGTGGAGATGCCAAGTACGGTAAAAACAAAGGAAACAGACCAAATCCAATAGTAGGTATGGGATTGTTTATGGATGCCGACGGATTCCCTTTATCATTTGATCTGTTTCCTGGGAACCAAAATGAACAGCTGACATTAAAAGACCATGAGCATAAAGTCATCAATGATTTTCAATGTTCTCAGTTCGTTTATTGTTCTGATAGTGGACTTGGTTCTAAGAAAAACCGTCTTTTGAACACAACAGGCGGAAGAGCTTACGTGATTACACAATCTCTTAAAAAGCTAAAAAAAGATGTTCGAGAAACAGCTTTATCTACATCGCAATATAGAAAGATTGGTTCCAACAAATTCATTGATTTGAATGACCTAGACGAAGAAGATCCAGAAGTTTTTAATTCTATCTACTACAAAGAAGTTCCATATGACAGTAACGAGCTTTCTGAAACTTTAATTGTGACTTATTCGCCTAAATACAGAAAATATCAAGCATCTATACGTCAGAATCAAATACAAAGAGCTCAAAAAATGATTACAGATAGCGGCAAGCCAAAAAAGAATCGTAAAAATTCTAACGATCCTGCTAGATTTCTTAAAAAACAGTCCTTCACGGACAATGGTGAATTAGCTGAAGATGAAATCTGGCAAATCAATCAAGAAGTTATTGAAAAAGAAGCAATGTACGATGGATTCTATGCCGTTGTTACAAATCTTGATGATGATGTTCAAGACATAATAGCCATCAACAAAAGAAGATGGCAGATTGAAGAATGTTTTAGAATTCTAAAATCAGATTTCGATGCCAGACCCGTTTATTTAAGAGACGATGATAGGATCAAAGCTCATTTCCTTATTTGTTTCATGGCCTTATTATTCTTCCGAATTCTAGAAAACAAACTAGAATATAAATATACAGCAGACCAAATTGTGGGCACCATGAAAAAGATGAATCTTACATTATTAGAAGGATATGGATACATCCCATCCTATACAAGAACAGATATTACAGATGACCTTCATAAATTGTTTGGATTCAGAACAGATTACCAAATAACAAAAAAACAGAAAATGAGAAACATCATACATCAAACAAAAGATAAGAAAAAAATACTATAATCCGCAACAACGCAAAAAAGTGGCTCAAAGCCTTTATACTAGGGCTTTGGACCACTTTATTTCTTTTCTAGCTGTCAAAGACAGGATTATACAAAATGTGGCCTCCTTTTTATCTTTTTTTGGAGGCTTTTTGAATACTTGTTCAGAAAGTCTATTTCGTAATGAGGTAAAAGGAGTTTTTTTTATGGAAAATAATAAGAAGATTAAACCCAATTCCTATTATTCTATTCAATATTGGATGATAAATGAATTGGGGTTAAAAGGATTGGAATTGAGTATTTATGCGATTATCTATGGATTTTCGCGTGATCATTGTGGTGCATTTACAGGCAGTCGTAGTTATTTGGCAGATTTTACAAATTCAACTAAAGCTGGTGTGGATAAAGCTTTAAAAAGTTTAATACAAAAGAATTTGTTAGAGAAGAAAGACTTTGTAAATCATGGCATTAAAAATTGTATTTATGTCGCAAAAGAGGTGGCAAACTTAGTTAGCTACCAGTCAACAGAGTTAGGTGGGGTGGCAAACTCAGTTAGCCAGGGTAGCCAACTGAGTTGTCCTAATAATATAGAAGATAATATAGAAGATAATACACTCTCTTTAGAAGTGAAGCATTTTGGACTTTATGGAAATGTTATTCTGAATGATGAACTGTATGATCGATTGCTTATTGAATCGGAAGAATATGCGGATGAATATATCAATAGACTGGATTCACATATTGAAATGCATCAACTTCACAAACAGTATTCTGCATATGCTCCTAATCAGTTCTTTATCAAGATCTTTGACATGCTAAGAAGAGACGGGCATGTGGAGGTGTAGACGATGTCTGTAAAACGTTTAGGAAATAAGAAATATGAAATTCGAGGTACGGTTACTCTATCTACTGGTAAATATCATCGTTATTCTTTTCGAAAGACTTTTAATTCTATCGATGATGCGCGTGAGTTTGAATTGAAATATAAAGAAACTTTTAATGCAGAAACAAACACTTTTGAAAATCATTCTTATACATTGAAAGAGTTTATTGATGTATATGATCTGGCTAAGGCAAATCAATTAAAGTCAAGTACAAAACAGAGTAATACATATATCTCAAAATACTTTGAACCATTATATGATGAAAAGATTCAATCTCTAACATCTGGACAGATCAAACAGATTACGGATGCTGCATTTAAAAAAGGTTTGAGTGAAGAATATGTAAATAAGATGCTGACATATTTGAATAAGATTTTTAACTATGGACTTGAAATGGGATATGTACAGTTCAATCCGGTCAAAAGAATTCCCAAATACAAAAGACCGGACAAGATCATTGATGAAGACGATTTCTATACTCCGGATGAATTTGAACAGTTTATCCAATGTTTTCCAAGAAACAAAGAAAATGGAGAATATGTCTGTTATGTTATTGTGAATCTTTTGTATTTTATGGGATGTCGATTTGGCGAATGTGTTGCACTAACAATGAACGATATTGATATGGATAAGGGGACAATTCGATTCAATAAGACAGTAGCTAGGTATGTGCAGGGAAGATCGTATCTGGTTACTCCGCCAAAGACAAGGAACAGTATTCGAACGATAACGATGCCCAAACGAATGAAATGCATCATGCAGGAATATTTGGATTGGTACAAAGACTTGTACTGCATCACAAAAGATACATTTCTGTTTGGAGTGGACAGACCTGTTCTTGCGAAAGTTGTGAAGAAGCGTATGGCAATCGCCTGCGAAAGATCAGGAATTCGCATGATCAAGATTCATGGGTTTAGACGAAGCAATGCATCACTTCTATGTAATGCGAATGCACCTGTATCATTGGTCGCAAAACGCTTGGGTCATACACAAACGGAATGTTTGAAGACTTACGTTAAGTTCTTCAATAATTCCGAGCAGGATCTGATCGACATCATTGATTCTCAATTCGAATGATGTCGCTAAAAGCTCAACGCAGTTGCCCGTCATTGAACTTCATTACCGCCTTTAGTGCGGTAGTGGAGCTCAATAGGGAAGGGCATTACCATCAAGCTGGTAATTATGGCAAGCAAGGCTTGCTCAAAAGAATGTGTGGAAATAATTAATGAACAATAATAAGGGGGATACGTAAATGAATCGATTTAAATTATATTTAAATGATACGAATACCGAAAATCAAAAGAAATGTGTAAAAATACTTTTTAAACATTTTAATGGTACTTATCGAAATACATATAATGGCAATTTGGAAGTGATTATTGAAGAAAAAGCATCGACTTCTGGAAGACCTAAGAAAAAACTTCCTGGTGTGGATGTTCTTAGAGCAGAAAAGAAGGAAATGACTTTTGAACAGATGTGTAAAAAATATAATGTTTGTCGTACAACATTGTATAAAATATTAAAATCGGGTGATTTGCATGAATGAAGTGTCGGTTACGATTACGGCTGGCGAAGGATGTGAAGAACATAATCATGGCTTGGAGTATCGCTCGAAATTGGAGCATACGCATGATACGGGCAAAGATACAGTGATCGAACTTGTTCCGTATGAAAAGAGCTATAAGGAACAAATCAATGAATTGATGAAACCATATATTAAAGAACGTAATGAGTATACATTGAAACGAAAAGCAGCCGCTTGGGATCGATATAATAGTGGCCAAATTAAGACAAAGCCACGTAATCGGGATTATCCATTGATTGGCAATGATTATTATACGCAGCATCTGCATGATCAGATGCGGAACCCAAAAACGAATAAAATGGAGCAGATTAAGATGTTTCGTTCTTTAATCATAGGTTTGGGCGATAAGAGTGATCGTGAAAATGGCAAGATAACGAGAGAACAAGCACTTCATATTTTTAATGAATTTCTTGTGAAATTTAAAGAGGATTTTCCGTATTTCCATATATTAGGTGCCACTGTACATTTAGATGAATCTGGATTCTACCATATGCACCTCGATTTTAAACCTATTTATGAACGTGCAGAGGATATGGAATATATTCAGAAGCATGGTGGGGGATTGTGCTGTGGCACAGGGTTAGATGAAACATTAGTACGCATGGGGTATAAACCGGAACAGTCTATAATCAATGAAAGAGATAAAGTTCCGATTTTATTTAATGCGATGCGAAATAAGATGTATAAAAGTATGGAAACCATTATGAATGAGAGCAATTTATATTTGATGTATGGTGCTACAAGTATTAAGGAACCATTAAAAGATGCATCGGTAAATATGCCACTGAGCCAGTGGCAGGATACAAAGGATAAGACATTAGAAATGCAGCACAATATGAATATCGCAAAGGATTTTTTGAAACAAGACACTGTGGATGAAAAGAATATTGTGTATGCGTACGAACGATTGGAAAATGTATCTTCACAATTAACCGAAATGGAGAATTCACCAAAATCCAGGTTGAATAAGAATAAGATCGTAGTTGAATATCATGTGTTTGATCAACTTACAACGTTTATTCATGAACTAAAGTCAATGATTGGGGCGTTGTTGAAACGTATCAAATTGTTGAGTCATAAAATAGATAGCTTGAAAGATGAGAACAAGACGCTAAATAACAAGCTGGATAGTACAAAGAATGAATTGGTTCAGTATAAGAATGACAATAAGTTATTGAAGATTAGACTAGATGATGTGAAAGAACAGAATTCAGTTTTACAGACTAAAGTGAATGATCATAACCATAGTATGTTGACAATGAGTAAGAAGCTGAATAAGTCTGAAGCTAGAAATATTGCACTGACTCGATTTGTGAAAGAAACAACGAGAAATCAGATTCACTTAAAAAATGGACAAAGCATTACGGTATATGATGCGATAATGAATAAGCTAAGCCCTGAAGATAAGACAAGGGTTAGAAAAACTATGGATTTAGAGGGAAATAAAAACAGTCGAAATCGATGAAAAAAGCGGATCAATTTACTATCCGTTTTTAATATGCTTTGAAAATTTTTTGCGATTGTTTTGCGAATTTTGTTTAGAAAAACACTTGTTTTGTTGGTTTTTATAGATATGGAATATAACCATAATATGAGAATATGCTTTAAATAAGGCATAAAAAAAGCACCTGGCAAATGCTAGGTGCAATCTTTGACAAATGGTGGTCTCAGTCGGAATCGAAAATCAACTCTGTTTTTAATCATTTTATTTAGTACATTTGCTTTATGTAAAGTGCTTTTCTTTTTGTTATATGCGCAAAATCGGTATATTTTTTAGAAAATTTAAAAATTTTTTGTTAGAAATTTAGGAATGTTTAATAAAGTATTATCCTTTTAGAAATAGAGAGATGAAGAAAATTTAATTTGTTTTAAAATTTTGATGGTTGTTTGCTTTTTCTAAAACTGCATAATGTGATTATTTTTAATAAAATCGGCTATGAAGTGATTTGTTGCTAGTTTTGGCTTGTATCAAATTGTGAATAATAAGCGATATGGTATACTTATTATGAAAAGGAATGTGAATGAGATATGGAATTCTTAGATTTAACTGTGGAACAACTAGCAAGTGGTTATATTGAAACAGAATTTACTTATGAATGTATATACTGTGATTTCAAGACTTTTAAAACAGAAATTTATAATTATAATGATAAGTTTTATACGGCTTTAGGAATGATGCAATTACATATTTTGATAGAACATGAATCTAGTTTAAATATGCTTTTGAATTTATCAAAGAAAGAAAATGGATTATCTGAACACCAAGTCGATTTAATTAATATGATTAATAAAGGCTACTCTGATAAACAAATTGCGAATGAACTGAAATTGAAGGAATCAACTATACGTTACCAGAGATTTACGCTGAGAGAAAAGGAAAAGCAGAGTAAAATATATCTAGCTATAATGAAAAGTTTAAAGCAAAAGCCAGATGACGCTTTTTTGAATATACATAGTAATGCCAAACAAGTTGATGAAAGATATATAGCTACAAAAGAAGATGAAGAAAAGGTTAAACAGGATTTTTTTGAGTCATTGGATCCATTAAAATTAAAATTAATACCGAGAAAAGAAAAGTATAAAATTATCGTTTTAAGATTAATTTGTCAGCAATTAGAGAAGAGTAAATATTCTGAATCAGAATTGAATGATGTCTTAATCGATATTTATGAAGATTATGCATCTTTAAGAAGAAGTTTAATTGAATATGGTTTTTTTACTAGAGATGCATTTGGTAAAACATATAATAAATGTGTATGATTAACAAAATTAAGGAATATTTTTAGATTGTATTATAAATGGTAATAACAATTGAATAGGTGTGAGTAAAATTTGAAGTCCATACAGATCGTATAGTGATTTGTATGGCTTTTTTTATTTTTCAAAAACAAACAAAAACATTAATAGTTGTAAAATAAACAAACAAAAAGTATAATGGTTTTATAAAAAGAGGATAAGGCTATGGAAAATAGAATAAAACGTTTTTTTTATGATGATTCTAATTTGAGGCTTCGAGTAATACCACATAAGAAAAAAGACAAGATAGAGGTATTAAAAGAAGTGAGTGCTCAGTTTGAAGAAAACCAATTTTATAGTGAAAGAGAAGTAAATCATGTATTAGAAACAATCTATGATGACTTTCCTTTATTAAGGAGAAATCTCATTGATTTTGATTTCCTTTGTCGAGACAGAAATGGGTATGCTTATTGGAAAAACAACTATCATGAAAAATTTTGTATACCAACAGAAGAAGAAATATACAAATTTATAATTAATAACTTTGCAGAAAATACAAAAATAACTTTTAAGTATGGAAATAAAAACAAATTGTTGAATACTGACTTGAATTTTTATCTAAAATCAAAATTAATAATTCTTGATAAAGCGACAATATATTTGAATAAGAATATGTTTAAATTTTCAGATTTTAACTTTTATACATTTATCTCAGAAAAAGAATTTATAATGAAAAATACTAAGACAGAAAATACAGTTAGAATTAAATTACCAATAGATAATCTTAAAAAAATTTCAAATTTAGAGGATCCAATATTTCTACATTTGTTGAATTTAGGATTCATAGTTTTAAAAGATGGTAATGAATACAAAGAATATGTCAATACATCCTTATCGTGGTATCCAAAAAATAAAATTGCATCAATTATGATAGCTCTAACTACAAGGTGTAACTTTTTGTGTTCGTATTGCTATGAAAATGATGTAAATAGAAATGCAGATATGACCAAAAAAGAGTTACATTATCACTTTTCTCAAATTAGAAAATTTATAGATGAAGATCATTTGAATGGGATAAATTTCACTTTGTATGGAGGAGAACCGAGCTTATCCTCGCAAATTTTAATGGAAGAATTGATTTCGGAAATTAATTCAATTCAAATAAAAAAATCTATAGATATTATATCAAATGGGTATATTATCTCTCCTGGTTTAGAGAAATTAATGTCAGAATTGAAGGTTGGAAGTTACCAAATAACACTAGATGGGCCTAAAGACGTGCATGATAAAATTCGTAAACTAAAAGGAGGGACTGGTGGGACATTTGAGAATATTGCACGTAATATGAAAATGGTATTAAGTAATAGATTATGTGAAGAGGTAATAATTAGAATTAATTGCTCTAGGTTAAATATTGATGAAATTCCTAATTTATTAATAGATTTAAGACAGCGATTAGGATCTCAATTGGAACATATTTTTATTTCATTTGGATTACTTTCCTATGGTTTAAGTTCTGATAGCAACATAGAAGTAGAAAATAGCAAAGTACAGGATGACGATGTAAAAAAATACTGCAAATTGTATAAAATGGCAAGAGATTTGGGATTTAATGTTGCATCAAAGTATTGCGATTCAAATCTTTGCATAAACAAAGAGTTAGGATGTATCATCATAGGTCCTAATTATAATTACTATAAGTGTATGAAGGCGTTTGGATATGAAGAATTATCCTGTAGCTTTGATGAGATTAAAAAATCTAACTTAAACTTGGAAGAATTGAAAAAATGTGAAAGTAAAAAGTGTGAGTTTTTACCATATTGTTTTTTAGGGTGTTTGATGGACGATTACACTGTACATGGAACAATGAATAGTATGTGTAAATATGAGGAATTAAAAAAAATTAATGAAGGAATAGTATATGAATTATACAAATGATATTTTAATGATTTTTCCTATTGGATGGACACCGACTAGCCCATATTTAGCACTACCATTGCTCAAAGGGTATGGTGAAACACGTTCAAAAATAATAGAGATAAGGGACCATAATATTGAATTTTATGATTGGTTATTGAGTAATAAAGTTATAACTCCTTTATTAAATAAAGCAAATTTACGATATGAGAATTTAATAAAAAAAGAAATTTTAAATACTCAGGAAGAGATTGAATACTGTACACTTCTCAAAATATTGATTTACAAAAATTATTTAAATGATGTGGAAAAATGGAAAAATATTTTTAAAAATTGTAAATCAGCACAATCTTATAGATCAGTAAGTAAGATTATTTTAACTGCATTGGATTTAGTAGGATTTTATTATGATATGCATATTAGCTTAAATTCTATTGATAGTAAAAAATATAAATTAACAAATCCTAAACAATTGTTAGCATATGTGGATAACGATAATTTGATCTTCGAATTTTACAAAAACACATCTTTATTAAAGGATGTTAAACAAAATGTAATTGGTTTTTCGGTGACATCAAGATCTCAGCTTGCTACTTCATTAGTAGCTTGTAAAATTATAAAAAAACTTTATCCTGATAAAAAAGTCTATCTTGGAGGAAATTTTATAACTAGAGTATTTAATGGTAATTTTTCAGACAATGTTTTATTACCTTTATTCAAATATGTGGATTTTGTAAATTTGTATGAAGGCGAAACTTTTATTGATTCATTTGATATGTTTAAAGATTATCAAGATGTACCAAATATTGTTTTTGCAAATGAAAATACAATATTACGCACAAAAGTTGTCAAAATTAAATACTGTGATTATGTTATACCTAATTTTGATGGATTTGATTTAGATAAATATTTTACTCCAAATGTTGTTTTGCCATTATTATCATCAAAAAACTGTTATTCTCATTGTGCGTTTTGTACTATACCCTTTAGCTCGTCGAACATTCATTATCATCAATATCCTATTAATAAAGTCGTATCTACAATGCTTTTCTTGAGTAAAAAATATAATACTAGGTATTTTATGTTCAATGATGAAGTTTTTAGTGTTTCTAGGATTATTCAAATGGCTCAATATATAAAAAAAGAAGATCTTAATTTTAAGTGGTATTGCGAAAGTAGATTTGATACAGAGATAAATGATGAAGAAGCAAAGAATATATATGAAGGTGGTTGTATGCATATTCAATTTGGCTTGGAATCATATAATCAACGTGTAATAGATAAAATGAATAAAAAAATAGAGATATCCAAAGTTGATAATATAGTGAACACATTATTAAGAAATAAGGTGTCTGTCCATTTGTTTGCAATATTTGGATTTCCTACAGAAACTTTTGAAGAAATGAATAATACTAAGCAGTATTTGTTAGGCTTTATGAGAAAAAGTCATGAAAAATATCATATTAGTAATGCATCAATTGGCTATGGTTCTTTTGCATTAGAAAAGGGTTCTACAGTGTATGAGCATCCTAATGATTTTGATATAAAGACAATAGAGGAAACAGATGATAATTTTGAATTGTGTATCAAATATGAAGTTTGTAAAGGTTTATCTCCAAAATTGATAGAAGAATATGTGAATGATTTCAATTATGTTTCGTTTTTTGATCAAAAAACATTTAAAGCTGATCAAATATGTTTATTTGAAAATAATTATAAATTAGAACTTGAAACGGTAAAAATTCCAATTAGATACAATCCAATATCGAAAGTGTATCAAAAGGATATGTTGTTTATAAATTTAAATAATGGAGTATATTTTTTTAGTTTACAAATTGATAAAGAATGTTTAGATGATTTACTGAAGCTTTATAAGTTTAATCACCAGTTGAGAATATTTGATGCAAACCATTCTTATAAAATAAATCCATTTATAAAAGAGGAAGGAGATGGAAAATATTATGACTATAAATTAAATAATCAAATCCAAATGGATGAGGTATTATGCAAATTAACTAAATTGTATAAAATTTATGGCTATGATATTGGAATGAGTGCTTTAAAAGATAGAAATATTTTTGATGCTGCAGAGTTAAATGATATAAATTGTAAGTTATATTTGGCAGGTATTTTGATAAAGGTATCAACTATAAAAAATAGTTAAGATATTAGAAAGGATAAGATAACATTGTTAATGTTATAAGTATGTAGCTTATGGAAAAGTCATTAGAAAAAATGATTGAAGATATCAAGATTACAAAGACGGTTTCTAAATCGAATGATATCAAAATCACTTCAGAACACGAAGTTTGTGGATCTCATACTAAGTATGTAGATGGATAGAATCAAGTAGTGCTTAGCACTACTTGATTCTATTTGTATATTAGAAAGGCGAGAAAATTAATGTTAAGTAATGATAAAAGATATTTAATATCGAGATTTATTAATTTGATTGGATCTAATATTTATAATATTTGTATTCCTTTATATTTATTAGAGAAATTCGGGTCATTAGCGATAACTGGTATTTTTTTTACATTGGTTCAAATACCAATGATTGTAATGCTGCCCTTTATTGGAGGGTTTCTAAAGAATAAAAATTTAAAGCATATTATGTTGATATCAAATGCTATATCTATTGTTATATTTATACTGATTTACGTGAATGAGCGAAGTATTGGATCTTCTTTTTTTGTGTTTATAATCCTAACGATGGTTGAGAAAGTTAATGTATCGGTTTTTAATGTTTCTTCTCAAAGTTCTTTTTCTGTTTTATTTGAAAAAGAAAGAATAGATAGTATAAACAGTTTAAAAAGTGTGTTCGATAATTTTGCTTCGTTATTGGGCCCCGCTTTAGGAACTCTAATATATGCTAAAAGTGATTTGTCTGTGATTATTTGTATAAATATTATTTCTTTTATAGTTTGCTTTATTCTTTTAATGAATTTGAATTATATGCACAGATCTGAACCGGTAGAAAACGAAAGAAAAAGGAAGATGAATATATGTGCAGGATTAACTTATTTAAAGAATAATTCAAATATTATGTTTATATTTTTCACATTTATGGTATTAAATTATTTAGTTGCTCCCACTGAAAATGTATATGCACCAGGAATTATAAAAGTCATTTTTGGGTTTTCTGATAACTTATTTGGTTTAACTAGTACAGCAGTTAGTATAGGGATAATTATAGCGGGTTTTAGTATGACTTTATTTAAAAGAAAAAGTAGTATTCTATATTCATTCTACATGCAATCGATAATTATGATTGTCACAGGGATATTTTCATTATTCTTAAGAAGTCAGCCTATGCTGTTTTATGTGATTTATATTACTCTTTGTTTACTTTCTGGATATTTTTCAACATTTATAAATGTTCCTATGATTAGTTATTTTCAAAAGAATATTGAGATAAATCAGCAAACACAATTTTTTTCTATCATGACATTGTCTTCCAATATTATGGTGCCCTTAGGAACTTTTATAGCTGGAATATTGTGCGATTTAATGGGTGCAGATGTAGTGTATTTAACAAGTGGGATTATTATGCTTGTGTATGTATATATAATGAGATGGAATATTAAAAATGAAGAGATTTAATATGAAAATTGATACTAAAACAATGGTTCGAAGTAGTGTAATAGGTAGCTTTCTATATGTTGTATATATTTTATTTTCAAATATTTTATATTTGGAATTATTAACAACAATGCTGTTGACTTTTTCACAAATTGTAAGTCGAAGGACAATTATTAATGCTAGTATTTTATTTTCAATACTCGTTAATGTATTAAATGGCATGCAAATTTGGCACTTAATGTATTTGTTTATTTATCCATTTTATGCGTATATTTTTAGTGAAAATAAAGCTAAATTTGAAAAACATGAAAAAGTAATTCCTTTTGTAGGTGCCATTTGTTCTGGTATTGTTGGAATTGTTTTAAGTGCAATATTTGTAAGTCAGCCTGTAAAAATGGCGTATGATGAAGGTTTAACTTTATATAATGAACAACGTGCACTAGAAGAGCAGCGTGCAAAAGAGGCAGAGGCTGCTTATAATGCACCTTTTCAAGATCAGGTTCTTTATTTAGAGGGATTACCACCTATTAATGTAGTGTCTGGTAATACATTTAAAACTGGGGATGTGAATACATATATTGATACGTATGTTCGTAGTCAACCGGCTGTTTTATTAAATCGATGTGCTATGATCAATCTTTGTGATGAGAATAATATGAATTATTTTAAACAAACACATGATATGTCTTTAGATGAGGATGCGTATGCCTTTGCGCACAGTGCTGATATGAATATCTTTGTTCCATTAAATCTAACGGATTATGATCAAGAAACTGTTACACATGAATTGACGCATATTTTTGATTATTCATTTGCGGATGGGTATACATCGTATATGGGTGTTTCTGTTCGTCAGGATTTCATCAATTATTTTAATGAAAATCCAATGTTGTTTAGAGAATATAGTTCACAAGATCCAGCTGAATTCTTTGCGGATGCTGGGGATTATTATGTGAATTTTCCAGATGAGTTAAAAGCTAAGAATGAATCGTTATTTTACTATATGAATAATTGGATGGGATTATATTAAAAGGGTTAGATTTTTCAATATAATCTTGTTTCTGTTGGAATAGAAAGATTATAATAAACTTAAGTATCAAAGGAGTTTATATGTATGGAAAATAATATGGTGGATTCAGTATTTAAGGGCATGTTGAATCCGGAAGTTCATGAACAAGTTGTCGAACTTGAAAATTTATTAAGAAATAGTGGGACAAATCAGATGAGTCTATATATTGAATCGGATGATTTGTTGAAATTGGAGGAGTTTTCTAAAAATGTCGTTGAACTTTTAAAGGGAATGAATCTAATTTCTTATCCTGCAAGAAGAGCTTTGTCTTTGTTTTTAAAACAATATTTGATGACGAAAACTATAAATTGTGTTGTGATTGATGCGATTGAAGAGGATGGAATCAATAAGGATAAGTGGGAATTGTTAAAACAAAATTTAAAGGATTCACACATCTTTACAATTTTTTTAACAACGAAAGAACATGGGGATGAGTTGCGCAAACAATATTCGAATGATTTTTTTAATACATTTGATTTTGTGATTCGGTTGAAGCCATATTCAATTTCTGAAATTATTTCAGGAGCTGAATACGCATTGGAAAATAGTGGATTAACATATGATAAAAATACTTTTTTACCAGCTTATGAAGAATGGATTCGTACCGTTTATCATAGGGCAGATTTACAAGGAGAGGCTTTTGTAGAAGGCATAATAAAACGTTTGATTCGTCAATCAATGAAACTAAATCAAGATGGAAATGTGACGCCTGAATCGATTCCAGTATATTGGAAAAGAGAATTGAGCGAAGATGTTCAAAAGGATATTGAAGATAAATATTCGAAGTATACAAGTATTAAAACGATTTTGAATCTTGTTCAGACCAATAAAGAACATGATGTGTTAAGAAATACGTATAACTTATGTATTGAAACAAACAATGATTCTTTGGTCAAAGATTTTGCGAGAGATTACGCAAGACTTTTAAATTCTCAAAATTATGATGTCATTTATTCAACGTTTGTCGAAGAAGTGGATGTTAGAAAACTAATTGAAATGGAAAATCTTCAAAATCAACATGGATTGATTGTTGTCAAAGAATTGGATGATTTGGACTTAGAAGATGCTACTTCAAAAGCTGCCTTGGATTGTTTGTTGGAAAATATTTCAAATTCAAAAAATGATCTTGTGTGGATTGTGAACACAAAAATGGATTGTATTAAGGATAAGTTGGAATCATTTAAATTCATTGAAAAAACACCTTCAAAAATCAATGTAGATAAACAAGAATGTGATATAAATGAAATCATTACAATTTTAGGTAAAAGTCAATCAAATGAGTTTTCGCATGAAATCTATGTGGATTGGAATGGAAAAGAGGAAAAGATTGCTTCTTTTGATAGTGGAAAAAATTCTTTTGAATATGCATATACAATTCCATTAAGCTTTGCGAATGATTTACCGAATCAAACTGAAGGAAAGGTATCCTTTAGATTAGATACATATTATAATGGTGAATTTATTGGCTCGGATACTACTTCAAATATTCGTGTTATTATTCCAGAAACTTATAAATCAGTTATTGAATTGGTTGAAGTTGTGAAGGAAGATGGTTCAAAATTAGATGAATTTAAGCCGAATGAAGATCGATTAAAATTCAAGATTCATGTGAATGGATCTTGTGGTGCAACCATTAAATCCATTCAAACTAGTTTAGAAGGAAAGACTTATTTTGGGGAAGAATTTATTACAGATCCACTTGAGCATGGTGGTGAATTAAACTACAAAGTAGAAATTGTAGATTCAAGAAATCGTTTTACGACAAAAACAGGCAGCATCAATGTCAAAGAAGTTGAAAAACAAGTTGAAGAAAAGTTAGATCCTATAATGCATCCAGACTTTTTAAAGGTGCAAGAAAAAGAAAATCAATTGCATGAATTGGTAAAAGATATTAAGAGTAATCCAAATGAAAAGAATGTTTTATTGTTGGCGATGAGTACGTTACCGAATGAAAGACAACGCCAGGTCTTAAAGTATGTGGTAGATGATTCAATAAAAGAATTGTTTGATCAAGGAAATGCAGAAGGTTCTTATTTTTATCAGTTGGAGCCAGTGCCGAAAATGTTAGTCGAAGAGTTGTCTAAAAATAATGAAAAATTAGATTATATTTATGCTTTAAATACGTTTGCATCAAATAATTCTAAATCTTTTTTAACAGATGGAGTAGAAAAAAATATATATTATTCAGATGAATTTAAAGAATATACAGCTTTTGAGTATTTTCAGGAACGATGTTCTAAAATCATTGATAAAGAAGATATAATTGATATACCTGTAGAAAAAGAAAAAGATGTTGTAGATGTAAGTACGGCGTTATATGATTTTACGACAAGGTTAGTTCAATTGACGAAAAATTATAAAGTGAATTTATATGTAGATATTCATGGCGGATTCCGTGATACTGCAACTGTTTTAAATGCCGTTTTAATGTTGATAAATAACATTAATAATATTGAATTAAAAGATGTATATTCAGTGAAATTTTCTAATCCTGAAGGAATTATTAAATCTGTAAAGAAAACTTCAAATATCTATGATTTTGTAGGTGGTATGCAAGAATTCTTGTCTTTCGGGCGTTCAAATGGATTGATTCGTTTTAATGAAACGATTCAAAATGGTACAGATGTTATGTTGGTTGATGCCATAAATAATATTTCTGATAGCATACTATTGAATCGAATGAATAATTTTTCGATGAATTTAAAGGACTTGTCAGAAACGTTAAAACAAAATGAATTACAAGGCTTTTATGGAATTGTAAAGGGATTGGTATCAAATAATTATAAGGTTCAAATTAAAAATAGAACATATGATTTGTTGGGTAGAGACTCAGATTATTTGCCTGCACAATTGAAGTGGTGTTTGGACAAGAAACTTTTACAGCAAGCTTTAGTTTTGATTGAAAGTCAGACTGCAGTGACTCTTGTGAATAATAATATTATTATTGGAAGTGAAGGCCGTAATCATGATTATCCTTTCTTTGGAGATTGGGTAAAATATAGCTTGTGTAAAAGTGAAAATGAAGACTCGATTTATGTAAGATTTGATAAGGAACCTCTATTATCGTTTGAGAAATCTGAAGCAATATCGAATGATACAATGGAAGTATGTGATGAAAACTATAAAATATCATACTTTACTACTTATAAGCCTTATTTCAATGATATTGATGTAAATCTAGGTGAAGGTCGTGTTATTAATGAAATATTGAAATTAAAAAATACGAATTGGGATGCAACTAAATATTATGAACAAAAGAAGGGTGTTAAAAGAGGTCTTGGCGTGTATTATTTAAATAATGATATTTATAATTTGGGCTTATCTTATAAAAAAGGACTTAAACCAATTCCAGTAAATCAAGAATTAGTGAAAAAGAATGTGAATAGAGTATATTTAAAGGATTTGTATGTTTTGATGTATATTTATAAAGGATTGAAGAGATATCGAAATTCTGTAGCACATGCATCGGAAGTAGATGATCAAAATATTCCAAACTTAACTAGATCAGAAGTTGAAAAATGGATTGAACTATTTATTATACGGTTAGATAAATTCTTGAAAGATGTAGCTCCAATTTGTGGTGGCATATTCAGATAATAAAATTTTTAGAAACGAAAGATGATTGTTGAAAAATGATCATCTTTTTTTGTATACAGTCTATAAATAGTGTTTAATAATAATTTGTATAAATTTGATTAATTGGTTAATAAAGCTTAAAAAGTGTACATATAATTGTGAACTAAAACCATTATGAAAGAACAATATGGATAGTATAGTAAGAGTGTAAACAAACAGGAGGAAAAGAAAATGAAAAAACATGTTTATAGATATGAAGTACGAGGATTAAGAATTCCTAATTTTATGCATTTGGATGCGTGTATTCAGGGTGGAAATATTTACAAGAATAAGAAGAAGTATACGCGAAAGGGAAAGCGTAAGTTCGATTATAAGAAAGAACTTTTAAATTATTGTTAAGTAGAAGGAAAAATTGATTATGAGTAAAAATAAAATGATGTTTTCGATGATTGTATTTGTGGTTGTATTTTCATTGATGTATGGATATCAAAATATGTTGGTTACGCCAAATCCAAGTGTACTAGATCAAGTATTGATTAATGCGTTTAGTTTTGAGTTGTGTTTTACAGTCGCCATTCTAATTGCACTATTTGTCTATGTTTTGCTCTATCGCAAAGAGGATGATTTAGATTCTATCGATTTGAATATATTCGTAATCAATTAAGTGATGAAGAAGCATCAAGAATCGATGGATTGGATGAGGAGGAAAGAAGAGTTGCGTATGAAATTCATTTTAATGATTTTACGTATCAACAATTATTAGAATGTACAAATTATGTGAATCAAAAGAAGGTAAAGACAAATAAATTTGCGAAGCTTGGTTTCTTAAGTGCTATTGTATTAGCTCTAACGATTGTTTTAAATCCAACCTATTCGGATTATGTTTTGGCTAAAGAACAATATAATGAGATATTAAGACAACAAGAAGAGGCTTATAACCAAATTGTTGAAGAAGAATATTTATATTATGAAGGATTACCAACCATTCATATTATTTCAGGGAATAGTCTAAAGGTGGGCGATGTACAAAAGTATGTGGATCAATATATTAGAACGCAACCACAGTTTTTATTAAATAATTGTCAAATCATTCATATTTGTGATCCGACAAATTTTGAAAGTGTTGTGACTTCAAATGGGATGACACATTTGGATGAACTAGGCACAGTATATGCATATGCATCTTATTATGATGATTCTATTACTTTGCAGGTGGATCCAAATATATATAAAGATCAAAAAAGTGCAGTCACTCATGAACTAACACATCTATTCGATTATGCTTCTGGAAATGGATATGTCGTACATGGTATTTCAGATAGTTCAGAATGGCAATATTTGTATCAAAATTACGCGTCTTGTTTAGGAGAGTACGGTGCTTCTGGTTCGGATGAATTTTTTGCGGAGGCAGGCGCTATGTATGTGAATAATCCAAAAGAATTGATGTGGATCAATATGGACATTTATAATTTTATGAATCATATTTATCAAATGTATTAGAAAGAAGGAATAGAAAATGAAAAAAGTATTAGGTTTGATGTTTGTGTTACTTTGCTTTACAGGATGTGCCAATAAAGAAATTAATTATGAAAAACCATCCTCTATAAAAGAAGAAAATTATGCGACATATGCCGATTGGGTAGAAGATGAAATGTTAATGCTGGATCATTATTTAGAGATTTCAGACAAGGAATTGGCAGACATTAAAAAGGATGCCATGAATGATCCTGAATATTTTAGAGAATTTGTTAAATCTTTTAATGAACAAATTGAAGGTTTACTTCAAGAAGGAAAGTAGGTGTTACTATATGTTAAATAAAAGCTTGATGATTAAATTATTAATGTTCGCAATGATTTTAGTAGGATGTGCTAGTAATAATATTGCAGAAAATGAAGTAAATGACATCAATGAGAATCCAAAAGTTCAGGATGAAAAAGTTGAAGATAACAACTTATCAACAATAACTGAAAATAATGAAGTGACAGAATATATAGATCAACCACAAACTGAAAGTGAAACGATTGTTTATGATCCACAACCCGTCGATAATACACCAAGCAGTGAACCAGTTGTTGAACAACCACAACCACAAGTTCCGGCATGTGATGATACCATTCCATATGGTGGATATACATCTTGGGGTGAAGTGAATGCGGCTGCACAAGCTGAACTTAATGAAAGAATGTTTACGGAAGGATGGTTTAGTGGAAAATATGATGTATATACATTTCAAACGGAATGTGGAACTATTTATTATACATATGCAGTGATGGAATTCAAATAAAAAAACTGCAACATAAGTTACAGCTTTTATTCATGCCTTAAAGCTTCAATTGGATCTAGATTTGCAGCTTTATAGCTAGGTAACAATCCAAAAATAATTCCGATTGCCATAGAGAATAATACGGATAACAACATGGCTGGAATACTAATGGATACAGGAGTACCATTGAATATTGATATTAATTTAGCTAAACCAATACCTGTTAATACACCTACAATACCTCCAATCGAAGTAAGTACTACAGCTTCAGTCAAAAACTGGAATAGAATGGCTTTTTTTCTAGCACCAATAGCTTTTTTAAGACCAATTTCTTTCGTTCTTTCGGTTACCGTTACAAGCATGATGTTCATAACCCCAATACCACCTACAAGTAAAGAAATACCGGCAATCCAAATCAACATCGCATTTGTTGATTTAGAAAGATTTTGAATATCTTTAGCCTGCTTTAATAAATCTTGTGCTTTATATTGAACACTGGAAGAAGAAACATTTGTATTTAAGATTTGAGCTGCTTTTTTTCCAACACGAGTCATATTCGAAGTGGCATCCACCTTTAGTAATGCATTTTGCGGTTCATCAAACTGATAGAAGATTGGCCAAGATTCACTTGGAACATAGACTTTAGAACCTGTAGACTGATTATATGTATGATAATCATCAACGCTTTCCATTGTAGGCTCAAAAGTTTCTTTATCTGCACAAACACCAACGATTGTGAATGGTGTTGAAGAAATCTCAATCGTTTTACCAATCGGATTTTCTTCACCAAATAAAAGTTTTGCGCTTGTTTCATCTAATACGGCAACTTGCCTATATTTCTTGTTGTCATCTTCTGTAATGCCTCTTCCTTGTTTGATGGTGAGTCCAGCAATTGAGAAGTAGTCTTGATTCACACCCATGATGTATCCACCATCTAAAGAAGTGTTATTACGAAATATAGCTTGATAACTTTGTCTTGAACGATAAAGCGTAGCACCTTGGACATGCTCGATATTTTTTAAAGATTCAAGTGTATCTTTTGAAACGGTAGGTACACCATTTGGAATGCCTGCATCGAAAGAATATTCCAAATCTTCTTGATATAAAGCTACTTTTACCGTGTTATTTCCGGAACCAATTAGATTCTTTTCAATTTGATCATTTGTTCCCTTAATTGTAGAAACAATCGCAATAATGGAGGCAATGCCAATGATGATTCCAAGCATTGTTAAGAAGGATCGCATTTTATGGGCAAAAATGCCTCGAAAGGATAATCTTATATTTTCAATCATGATGCATCCTCCGACATATTCTTTGTCTTAACGCCTTCTTTGGCATTTTTACTATACGCAAACGCAATAGAATCCGTGTCTGTAAGACCTTCTTTAATTTCGACTGTATCACCCCATACAATCTTTCCAACTGTTACATATTGCTTCTTCAATCTTCCATGATTTTCTTTAAGAACATAATATTTATTTCCTTCTTGTTTGACATAAGCTTTTGAAAGCCAAATCGAACTCGTTGTATCTGTATTTGAATGGAAGGTTAATTCTAAATATTCACCGACCGCAACATTTGAGGCATCTTTGGCGATTGCTTCAAAACCATAATAACTCACATTTGGATTACCTGAACCATTATAGTTACTATTTGAAGAAGGAACTGTATCAATACTTTGGATTTTGGCATCAAATGTTTCTCCACTTGTCCAGCAATAAGCTGAAATGGTATCGCCAACCTTAACTTGGTTTAACATCAATTCACTAATGTTTCCTTTAATATAAGTTCCTTGGCCGGTTGCCACTTCTAAAAAGGCACTGCCATCTTGAATAGGATTTGATAGATCTTTTATATTACGCACAATACCACTGCGCTTTGCACGAACGATGCCGTCATTTAATAAAGCTTTATTTTCACTTAATGAAAGCTTTGCTTTTCTTAAATCTAAATCTAACGTCTTCAATTCCTGCTTCTTATCACGAATGGCTTTCGCAAGTTCTATTTCTGTATAACCTGATGTATTATCTGGACTTTGATTTTGTTCGGTCTCTATATACTTTTGTTCTTCTTTCGTATGTGAAATCACTGAATACATATCACCTTCATTCATAGATTGTTTAGTGGCAAACTTGTCACAACGAACAAGCCATGAAGAACTGATTTCACCATCATTTGTATACACATCAAATCGAAAATAAGAATTTAGATTCTTGTTGTCTAAAAATAGTTTTCCATACACAAATCCCTGGTCTTCACTTAACTTAAACACATAAGGATTCTTTTTGGTTCCAACTGTAGAAATGTCTTCATAAGGAACCTTTTGTTTGTCACTATAATACTCTACAACATCCTTTGAATCATACGCATTGTTTGAACCATCTGTATATGTATATTCAATCCAATACCAACATGTATGATCCGATGTTTTTTTTATTCTTTCTTCTTTCCATGCATTTACATCTTCTTTAGGTCCTTTTTCAGGGGCTTCACTTTCTGTATTTGTATAATAAATCTTATAGTCTGTAAAATTCTTTTCGGCTTGGGATAAAGAAAGAATATATGGATATAAGCCATTTTCATTTTTTGTAGGAACACTAGGCAATGGTGCTGGAGTAGGATCTTGAATTTCTGGTTTTTCAACAACATCTGGAACAGGCGTTGTATTTAATAATTTCTTTAATTCATGCTCGGCAAGTGTAATCGCATTTTGTGCTTTTTCCACTTCCAATTGACTTGTATCCACTGCACTTTGAAGTGTAGTTAAGTCATAAGATAACAATGGATCGCCTACACTTACTTGTTGCCCTTCTTTGACAAAGACTTGTGTGATTGTTTTAGAAGAATCATATAGTACGGATTGCGTATCACTATTAGATACAAGACCTGTTGAAGTAGCTGGATTATCCCAATAGCCTGTATTTAAGCTAGATACAGAATGAACCTCAATCGTATTAGATGAGCTTAAATAAAACTTAATTCCAACTAAAGTAAATGCACATACAGAAGTGATAATAATTCCTTTTTTTATAGAAGGCTTCATGCTGCACCTCCTTGTTTATTTTCAATGATTTCTCCATCGATGATATGAAGGATTTTTTTGGCATGACTTGCCACACTTGCATCGTGCGTAATCATAATGATTGTCACACCTTCATCATTTAAAGCTTTAAACAATTCCATAACTTGTTTACCACTCGCTTGATCAAGTGCTCCTGTAGGCTCATCGGCAAGTAGAATTCTAGGATGATTGATAAGGGCGCGGGCAATCGCAACACGTTGTTTTTGTCCACCGGACAATTGGCTTGGTTTAAAAGTTGTACGATCTTGTAAACCAACTTTACTTAAGGCAACATCCGCCCTATGATTTCTTTCTTCTTTATGGATTCCTGCATAAATTAAGGGTAAAGCTACATTTTCTTGAGCGGTTTCCGAACTTAGAAGATTGAAGTTTTGAAAGACAAAACCGATTTTATTTAATCTTAAATCACTTAATGCATCATCATTCATTTCAGAAATATCTTCATCTTCAAATAGGTATGTACCCGTACTTGCTCGATCTAAACATCCGATGATATTCATAAGTGTTGTTTTACCAGAACCACTTGGTCCCATAATCGCAACATAGTCACCTTGTACAACTTCAAGACTCACATCTTTTAAAACTGGAACGATCAATGGTTCTTTTCCATAATTTTTATAAATGTTTTTAAGGTTAAGAAGCATTCGCATCACCATCCGTTTCCGTTTGATATTCCGTCGTTGTCTTCATACCTTCCTTATATGTATCATCAGCCCATGCGATATAGTCATCCTCGCTTAGTCCTGACTTGATTTTTGTGGTAGATGTTTCTTCATCGGTTTTACCAAGTTCCACTTTTCTTTTCTTTAATTTACCTTTTTCAGAAACCCATACATATGAATTTCCATTGTCATCCGAAACAATAAAACTCGCATCTAACCAAATTCCTTTTTTCTTTGTGGATTGTCCATTATCCACTTCAATATAGACGTGTTGTCCAAGTTTTAAGCCTTTATTATTGTCTAAAGTGACATAGAAAGGATATTTGGATGCAGATTCATTTGAATCATTTCCATAAACGTTATTGTTAGAATTGGATTGAGGGTCTGTTTCCACTTTGGTAACTGTACCTTTATAAATTTGATCTTCATTTATACGACTTCTTACAATAACATTTGTTCCTTCAGAAATAGATCCCATTTCACTAATAGAGCCTTTTACTCTAAAATCAGAAGTTTGTGTAATTGACACCAAGGGCTTTTGGTTTCCATTTTCACCCGTTCCACCATCTCTATTGACTTCTTTAATAATTCCATCAATTGTCGAAAGAACGGTCGAATTTTCGATTTGTTTGTTCAACTGATCAATTTCAGTCTGTGTGGCCTTGATTGTATTTTGAGCCTGGCGAATCGCGAAACTAGCATCGTTGATTCGAGCTTGAATCTCAACTTTATCTGCACCTTTATTAAGTTCAGCCTTATAATCTTCAATTGTATTATTTTGAGCAGCGATTTCATTGTTCTGTGCTTCAATATCCAATTTCTTTTGGGCGATGGAATTGGATGCTTCAGTCGTATCATAAGAAAATAATTTATCGCCTTTTCTTACTTTTTGTCCAGCTTCAACATACATTTCAGTAATGGATTTATTTCCATCAGAATTGATATCTACAGTTTCTGAGGATTCTACTACACCTGAATATCGGTTTTCCGTATTAGAAGAACCAATGATTGTAGATACTTTTTGAACATAGATGTTTTGGGTGTTACTTCCTTTTGGAAATAAGAAATAGATGCCTATAATGGCAATTAAAATACATAATGAGATTAAAATTATAATTTTAGTCTTTTTGTTCATAGTGTTCTCCTGATTTATTATCGTTATATATTCAGTATATCAAATAGTATTATAGAAATATCCTTAAAAATCCTTAAATTATGGTATACTTTAAAGGTTGTTAAAAAGAGAGGGATATTAACAAATGAATTCACTAAAACCGATGTTACTTTCATCGCTGAAAAGCTATGATAAGTCTCAGTTTGTCAAAGATGTAACAGCTGGAATTATTGTCGCTATTATCGCATTACCATTATCAATCGCCTTGGCACTTGCTTCAGGTGTGGGACCGGAAGCCGGAATATTTACTGCAATCGTAGCTGGTTTTGTCATTTCAGCACTAGGCGGAAGCAGTGTACAAATTGCAGGACCGACCGCTGCATTTGCGACGATTGTTGCTGGAATTGTAGCCCATGATGGAATGGATGGACTTATTGTTGCCACTATTCTTGCGGGTATCTTTTTGATTTTGATGGGACTTTGTCATTTTGGAAGCCTAATCAAGTTTATTCCATTTACCATTACGACAGGTTTTACTTCGGGTATTGCCGTTACGATTGTGATTGGACAATTAAAAGATTTCTTTGGATTAACTTATCCAAATGGAGTAAAGCCTATTGAGACGGTTGAAAAATTTGAAGCTGTGCTCCATCATTTTTCTACAATCAATATGGATACCGTCATAGTAGGTGGAGTATCTTTAGTTATCTTGATTATTGCTCCATATATCTTTAAAAGAATTCCAGGCTCAATTTTAGCCGTTATTGCAGGAATTTTGATGGTTCAATTCTTGCCTTTAAAGGTAAATACAATTGGAAATCTTTATACAATCAGTTATGCATTACCATCTTTGCGTTTTCCAAGTTTATCATTAAATATCATTCAAAATGCACTGCCTAATGCACTAACCATAGCCGTGTTGGCTGCCATTGAATCATTACTTTCTTGTGTTGTTGCCGATGGCATGATTAACGGTAAACATCGCTCGGATATGGAACTTGTTGCGCAGGGTGCTGGAAATATCGCATCCGCTTTATTTGGAGGAATTCCTGCAACAGGTGCTATTGCAAGAACAGCTGCCAATATTAAAAATGGAGGAAAAACACCAATTGCCGGTATGGTACACTCCATCACATTGGTCATTGTATTAGTTGTTTTGATGCCATATGCCGGAATGATTCCAATGCCTACCATTGCAGCGATTCTATTTATTGTCGCATACAATATGTGCCAATGGCGTACCTTTGTGAACTTAGTTAAAACAGCACCTAAGAGTGATGTTATTGTTTTAGTCACTTCATTTGTGCTAACCGTCATCTTTGATTTGGTTGTAGCCATTGAAGTAGGAATGGTACTTGCTTGTTTATTATTCATTAAACGTATGAGTGAAGAAACAAAGGTTAATGGCTGGACATATGTAGATGAGGATACACCCGATGTTGATGAACACCTTCAAAAGCTTCCCCTTCAAATTCGTGTTTATGAGATTTCAGGACCCTTGTTCTTTGGGGCAGCTAGTGTAATTGAAGAAATTGCCGTCAAAGATTTTACAACATGCCTAGTTCTTCGTATGCGCAGTGTTCCTGCATTAGATAGTACGGCACTAAACGCATTAAAAGATTTAGTTCAGGTTTGCAAGTCCAAAGGAATCACGATTGTGTTCTCACATGTGAATGATCAACCAATGAAAGTCATGGAAAAGGCAGGTTTTATTGAGCTTGTTGGTAAAGTTAACTTCCAGCCTAGTATTAGTGCTGCACTAGATCGTGCTGAAGAAATTATTCATAAATAAATAAAAAACGCGTTTGCGTTTTTTATTTTGTCTTAAACAATTTCATCCTATCGGATACAAATTCATTATCATTGATTTTTTGTTCAATATTCTTGTTGAGTGGACAATGTTCTCGTGTAATTGTATAGCTACTTCCACTAAAATTAAATGTGATGTATTCAAGATTATCAATCCATTTGAATAGAGATACAGAATTGTACACTAGAGCTTTATGTATATATAAGTTTTCGTTGTTGTACCAATCTGTACAATTATAGTTTATTGTAAGTCCATAGTTTTCAGAATCAATTTCAAATACATAGCCATATTCCGATAGGGGTAAAGCATTTAGTAAATGGGAAGTATTACTGTTGTCTCCAATATATTTACTTTTATATTTTTTTAGTTGTTCAAATGAACTTTTATCCACATTAAAAGGACTTGTTGGAACGGTATCAATGGTATATTGTTTCTTGTTGTCAATTAAGTAATATTCATTGGGTGTATCGGCATTGATGCGAAATACATTGTAGAATGGATTTTGGTATTCAATCATTTTATTTCCATCATCACTAAATACAGTAGTTGTAGTCAGTCGATAGATGGGTGGTTGTTTAAATTGGCTTACACTGGCATAGTCGAAAATAAAGAAAATGCCTAAAAGTAAAATGAATAAAATTGTTGAAATCAATCCTTTCTTGAGTAGAGAAGTGATCTTTAATTCTCTAAATATTCCAACTACAAATAAGAACAATCCAATCATAGAATAGATGCTGCTCCAGCTGCTTTCAGAAGGGAAAACAGTAAATGCACAAAGGGATATTAAAATACCTATGCTAATAATGAATAATGATATTTTCTTATGCTCATTTTTGATTTTCTTGTCTGTATAATCAATTGTTTGGATTAGGTTTTGTTCAGAATACTCCATGGCTTCTTCTTTAATGATCTCTTCTCCAGCTAAAAGTTCATTTAATGTGATATCTAATTCTTTACTCAAAGGTTCAAGTAAAGATAAATCTGGCATATAATGTCCATTTTCCCATCGCGAAATGGTTTTATTTGTCACACCTAATTTTTCAGCTAACTGCTCTTGTGTATATCCTTTTTTCTTGCGATTCATTGCGATAAAGGCTCCTATCTTTTTAGTGTCCATAATGGGCCTCCTTTCATCTAAAATCTTACTATTTCTAGTATAGATTGAACATACCACAAATGGTGAATTAGCTGATTCTTCTTGACTTAAATGATCATGTTCCATACAATAGATTGGTGCATTAAAAATAACGTTCACTCTTCACCGGATGAGTGGTTAAAGCGTCTAGGATCAAATCGTAGGTGCAGTGATTTCACTGTAAGATTTGGTCTTAGGCGCTTCTTTTTTTGGAGGTATTTATGAATAAGACAAAAGAATTATTGGTACAAATGATGTGGGAATTAGTTGGCAGTATCTTTGTTGCGATTGGAATTTATAATTTTGCCGTACAAGCTAAGTTTCCTATGACAGGATTTTCAGGGATTTCAATTATCTTTTATCGACTATTTAATATTCCCATTGGTTTTTCAACGATTCTATTGAATATACCTGTTGCGATACTTTGTTACAAATTATTAGGAAAGAAGTTTTTTATCAGTTCCATTCGCTGTATGATTATATCTTCATTGATTATTGACTATGTGGCTCCATTATTTCCAGCCTATCAAGGAGATCGATTATTAGCTGCCCTATGTACGGGAGTTTTTGGTGGAATTGGCTATGCGATAATCTATACAAGAAATTCATCTACAGGAGGATCTGATTTTATCATCATGGCTGTAAAGGCATTGAAACCTCATTTATCTTTAGGAAATATTGCCTTTTTGTCGGATGTGGGCATTATTTTAGTGGGTGGTATTCTATTTAAAGATGTAGATGGAATGATTTATGGAATGATTGTAAATTTATTATTTGCGGTTGTAGTCGATAAAATGATTTATGGTATGAACTCAGGTAAAGTTGCTTTTATTGTTACAAAACAGGGAAAAAGAATTTGTCAGGTGATTGATGAAACAAGTCAAAGGGGAAGTACGATTTTAAATGCACAAGGTGGATATAAACAAGATGATATGCAAGTGGTAATGTGTGCTTGTAATAGTAAAGAAATGTATCAAGTTCGAAAGGCTGTACAAGAAGCGGATCCAGAATCTTTCTTTGTGGTTGTCGAATCGCATGAAGTGCATGGAGAGGGGTTTAAAATGACAAATATAGGAGAAGCGCAAAGCTAAATTCATGTCCATGATGAAAACGCTTGCGTAATTGATAGTTCTTTGTTATGATTTGAATATCATATGACTGACGGAAGTGGAGTTACCACATGAAGTATGATGTTATAGGCCGACCGTCTGGGCAAGTTTACTTTGTCTTTTCGGTGGGTCTTTTTAATTGACTACTCGAAGAAATCATAGTAAACTTTAATCAATTGTTAGTTGAAACTAACTGTCATTTGAAGGAGGCAATCATGAAAGAACAATGGCAAGGATTTAAAGGCAGTAAATGGCAAGACGAAGTAGATGTTCGTGACTTTATTCAAAACAACTACAAGCCTTATGATGGGGATGAAAGCTTTTTAGAAGGTCCAACAGAATCGACAAATACTTTGTGGGAAAAACTTCAAAAACTACAAAAAGAAGAGCGTGCCAAAGGTGGCGTATTGGATATGGAAACAGAAGTGGTTTCAAGTCTTACAGCTTATGGCCCTGGATATTTAGATAAAGATTTAGAGAAGGTAGTTGGTTTACAAACAGATAAACCATTAAAACGTGCATTTATGCCTTATGGCGGTATTCGTATGAGTGAAGAGGCATGCGAAACTTATGGATATAAACCAAGTGAAAAATTACATGAAATATTCACAAAATATCATAAAACTCACAATGATGCTGTATTTAGTGCATACACACCAGAAATGCGTTTAGCACGTCGTAATAAGATTGTGACTGGTTTACCAGATACATATGGTCGTGGACGTATCGTAGGTGATTATCGTCGTGTTGCACTTTATGGTATTGATTACTTAATTGAGCAGAAACAAAAAGATTTCGCATATTGTGGCGATGGAACAATGAGCGATGATGTGATTCGTCAGCGTGAAGAATTGGCGGAACAAATCAAGGCGTTAAAAGAAATGAAAGTCATGGCAGCAAGCTATGGATATGATATTTCTCAACCTGCTAAAAACTCTTTAGAAGCTGTACAATGGTTATATTTTGGATATTTAGCAGCTATTAAAACACAAAATGGTGCGGCTATGTCCGTAGGTCGTATTTCGACTTTCTTAGATATTTATTTTGAAAGAGATTTAGAAAATGGTGTCTTTACAGAAAGTGAAATTCAAGAAATCGTTGACCATGTAACTATGAAATTTAGAATGGTTAAATTTGCCAGAATTCCTAGCTACAACCAATTATTCTCTGGAGATCCAGTTTGGGCAACACTAGATATTGGTGGTTTAGGCATGGATGGAAGAAGCATGGTTACTAAAACATGTTTCCGTTTCTTGCATACACTTGAAAATATGGGACCGAGTCCAGAACCAAACTTGACTGTACTATATTCTTCAAATTTACCAGAACCATTCAAGAAATATGCTTCAAAAGTAAGTATTGATACAAGCAGTGTTCAATATGAAAACGATGATGTGATGCGTCCTGTATGGGGTGATGATTATGCGGTTTGTTGCTGTGTAAGTGCAACGCAAACGGGTAAAGAAATGCAGTTCTTTGGGGCTCGTGCAAACTTAGCTAAATGTTTATTATATGCGATCAATGGTGGTATAGATGAAAAGACAAAAGTTCAAGTGGGTCCAGAATATAAACCAATCACTAGTGAATATTTGGATTATGATGAAGTTATGCATAAGTACGATATTATGATGGATTGGTTATCAGGTTTATATGTAAATATTTTGAATTTAATTCAGTATATGCATGATAAATATTATTATGAAGCAAGTCAAATGGCTTTAATTGATACAAATGTTCGTAGAACTTTCGCAACAGGTATTGCCGGATTCTCACATGTAGTGGATTCATTGAGTGCCATTAAATACGCAAAGGTTAAGACAATTCGTGATGAAGATGGATTGGTTGTTGACTATGAAATTGAAGGAGATTTCCCTCGCTATGGAAATGATGATGATCGTGCGGATGAAATTGCCGTATGGTTATTAAAGACATTTATGCGTAAGATTGAAAAGCACCACACATATCGTGATAGTGAACCAACAACTTCAATTCTTACAATTACTTCAAATGTTGTATATGGTAAAGCTACTGGTGCTTTGCCTGATGGAAGAAAAGCTGGGGAGCCATTATCACCAGGTGCTAACCCTGCTTATGGTGCAGAACAAAATGGATTGCTTGCTTCACTAAATTCTGTCGCAAAACTTCCTTATGAGTATGCGTTAGATGGAATTAGTAATACGCAAACAATCAATCCGGATGCGTTGGGTCATAGTGAAGAGGAAAGAGTGAATAACTTAGTCAATGTATTAGATGGATACTTTGATCAGGGTGCTCACCACTTAAATGTGAACGTATTTGGTGTAGAAAAATTAAAAGATGCGATGGAACATCCAGAAAAAGAGGAATATGCTAACTTTACAATTCGTGTTTCTGGTTATGCTGTTAAATTTATTGATTTAACTCGTGAACAACAATTAGATGTTATTAGTCGTACATGTCATAAGAGCCTTTAATAAGGCTCTTTCTAGTTAGGAGGACAGGATGTTAGGAGCCATTCATTCAATTGAAACATTTGGCCTTGTAGATGGGCCAGGCGTAAGATATGTCATTTTTATGCAAGGGTGTCATATGCGTTGTAAGTTTTGTCACAATGCGGATACTTGGAAAGTAAAAGAACCCAATCAAAATGTAGAAACCGTTTTAAAGAAAGCTTTACGATATCGTCCTTACTGGAAAGAGCATGGCGGTATTACTGTCAGTGGTGGAGAACCACTTCTTCAAATTGATTTTTTGATTGAACTTTTTACACAGGCAAAAAAAGAAGGGGTCCATACAACTTTAGATACTTGTGGACAGCCCTTTACTTTTGAAGAACCCTTCTTTTCTAAATTTAAACAACTAATGCAAGTTACAGATTTAGTTCTTTTAGATATTAAGCATATTGATGAAAAGGCGCATAAAGAATTAACTGGGCATACCAATCAAAATATTTTAGAACTCGCTAAATATTTATCTGATATTCAAAAACCTGTATGGATTCGTCATGTATTAGTACCAACTATTAATACGGATGAAGTATATTTAAAAAGACTACATCAATTTGTTGCTCAGTTAAAAAATGTAGAAAGAGTGGAAGTCCTTCCATACCATACGTTAGGGGCTTATAAATGGAAAGAATTAGGTTTAGAATATCCTTTAGAAGGAATACCTACGCCAAGTGATCAACAACTTCAAATTGCGAATACGATACTCGAAACAGGGAAATGATTATCCCTGTTTTTTTATGATAAACAAAGTATAAATTTCTAATTATCTTTTTATATTTTCTTAAATGCTCGTAAAGCCTTATTCTATGTGCTTTCGAGTATTTTTACTGTAGGAAGATACTTCACGTTTCTTTGCATATTTCCTCATGTCTTAGCTGTCAGAAGTGGTAAATAAGTAGTAAATTCATTTGTACTACTAAGCAACAAGACGCTCCTGTTGCTTCTCTTTATTCAAGCGTTTCATTTCTGCCATTGCAGAATCGAATGTTGCATGTGCGTAATAGTTCAGCGTCATGGCTATATTAGCATGTCCCATAATGTACTGTAATGCCTTTGGATTCATTCCTGCATTTGCATAGTTGGTACAGAATGTATGTCGCAAACTATGTGGAGTGATGTGTGGCAATTTATCCTCGTTATACTTATTGTATTTCTTAACAAGACCTTTCATCATGCCGTTGTAATCACTTGCCACTTTTGGATAGTTCTTTCTATTAAGAAAGAGGAAATCACTATATCCATCAATCTCAACACGCTTATCATTCTTTCGATTCGCTAACACTCGCTTAAATGCTTGATAGGCTTCTTCAACCATAGGAACTTGACGTTCGCCACTTTTGGTCTTTGGTGTTTCAATGTAGTACCCAATTTCAGTATCTCTCAATAGCTGATGGTCTATATTGACAAGACGATTCTCAAAATCTAAATCTGGAAGTGTCAAACCACCAAACTCTGAAATACGAAGACCTGTTTTTAAGAGTATCAGAATTTCATCATAATTTTTGCTGTAGGTTTTATCAGCTTTTGCAAAGGCTAACAGTTTTTCTTCCTGTTCTTCTGTTAGTACGGTCTTAGGGACAGTATCATCATCAAGAACTGCTTTCAGTTGAAAGTCAAATGGATTCTTCCGAACACAATCATCTTGTATAGCAATATAGAATGAAGCCTTTAAAGAACGTTTGTAGTTATTGATGGTTTGATAAGCATAACCATTTTCACTCATTCTAATAGCCCATTCTTTAGCGTCTGATGGCTTAATACTGTCAATACTTCTTACACCTAACTTGTCTTTCTTCAAAATATCCATAAGATATTTGCGTCCAGTTTCAGTGTTTTTTCTAACCTTTGGTCTTTGAGCGTTCTGTTTTGCGTAAAGCTGGCAGAGTGTCATTTTCTTTCCTACAACATCAATACCATCATGAATGTCTTTCTGTAACTCTGCGATTTTCTCTCTAAGTGAGATACAATCACGCTTTCCTGCTGGTACTCGGTCTGTAGCCACAAGTTTCCACGAGTAAACAAATTGCGGTTCTCCAAATGAATCTATATATTTGTATAAGTATCTTCCGTCTTTTCGTTGGCTCTCTCCAGTCTTTAAGATTCGACCTTTATTGTCACGTCTTTTTTCTGACATGGCATTTGCTCCTTTCCTTTATGGAAAGAGCCTTGATACGACTTAATACTATTTTATCATATACAAGACCCTTTGGCGACGCTAGATTGCGTCCAATGTATCTATAATTTTTTCAAATTGTTTTCGTTTAATCTGAATACGATTGCCATTCATAATCAGCCAATTTGCATTTTTATTTTCCTCTGCCAAGCGTCGTAGCTTGTTTTCGCCAATACGAAAATATTTTGACGCTTCTTCAATGGTTAGGGTATAACGTTCCCAAATAGGAATGTCAGTCTGCTTCATAAAATCCTCCTTTCCAAATCACTTATTTGGATTTCATAAAAGTTGTTTTACCAGCAATCGAACAGCTTTAGCAAAGCTCACGGGAGTTCCACCCCTGCATGGTTCTCATGTAGCCATACTCATTGCCTGCGACGGTTTTATCACGCTCGGACTATTGACTGTATGGGAGTATCATTATCACGATAAGAATGTCGTTGCAGGCAATCCTGCTAAAGATTGCTTCTCGGATCACTAACATGAATCGCTCGCTATCTTTATAAGATAGGTCATGGCGGTTAGTTCCGTTGGCTCTTTTCTTATCGAAACGTATTCGATTACTTTTATTCAGTTTTCAAAGAACAATGGCTCGTTAGCCTATCAAAACACATTGAAAGCTCAATATGCTTTGGTGGAATAACAAACCTCCCTGTTCGGGAAGCGTGGAATGGTTTAGCACGCTTCCACGAAAGGAGAGAGGATATTACTTAATTTCAAATGACAAAATCTTTGTAATCAGTCTGGTTTCCATTCTTCCACGTAAGACTTCATCAACGACCATACTTTGATTGCCATATTCATCTTTCATAAGTCGTAGGGAACGCTTCGTTATGTACCCTCTGTAATGATGTAGAATCTGGTTAATCGCTTCGGTATCGCCATCTGTTGCCTTTACAATGAGAGGAAAGGGAATCATAGGATATTGTGTTTTCATTCTTCAAATTCCTCCATAAACTTTTTAATTAAGGCTAGTCCACTGGTTCTATGCCGATAGACAGTAGAACGGTTCAATTTCAACAGGTCTGCAATTTCTGAATCGCTCATGTCCATAAAGTAAAACAGCAGTAGAATTTCACGTTTCTTGTCTGGCAACTCACGTAATGCTTCACTCAACAAATCATTTTCAACGCCTACTGATAACCCATTGAGTGTAAAAATCTGAAAGTCAGTTGAATAGTTATCTGTTGTCGCAAACTGGCTAACAAGATAATCGCCAACATCCGAAAAGGACACCTCACGCTTTGCAATCCTTGAAAGATAAAGCATATAATTCTTTCGCTCGTCTTCCATAGCACGTTTACAGATATAGTCAAACTGATTTTCTATTGTGGTCTGAAAAGAAGATGGTTTCATGTTTCTCACCCCCTTTCTGTCTAGGAAAGGAAGTGAGCCTTGCTCGTTTATCTCCTTTCACTCTTAGTCCCAATGTGAAAGGGGGATTTGTTGCATTACTGATAAATAAACTTTGTAAAAAAGTTCTGAATAGCCAAAAAAGCATATAAACAGATTTATTTCTCTGTTTACATGCTTCTGTTATTCTATCTATATGATTTATAAAACCACATTGGTGGACGTACTTATCTATTGCAGATAGACGACTTTTTTTGACAAGAACCCAATGTAAGGAAATTTATTGTATATGATGTACTTCATGGCGACGTTGACCTCCAACAAACCGCCATTTGGAAGTAATATACAATATTTTAACAGCGTAAATAGCACTACCATATAACGGTTTTTTTTATTGGCGTTTAGTAGTGCTTTTTATTAAATATAAACCTATAAACCATATAACACGTTTTTCTATACCTGTTTTTAATTCAGTAGGAACAATAAAATGTATAGAGGTGGTCTACTATGCGTAAAAAAGAAGATAAATATGATTTTAGAGCCTTTGGTTTAGCCATTAAAGAAGCTCGATTGAAACGAGGTTTAACTCGTGAACAAGTGGGAGCATTGATTGAAATTGACCCACGGTACTTAACTAATATTGAAAATAAAGGGCAACACCCCAGCATACAAGTTCTTTATGACCTTGTATCGTTACTTCATGTTTCCGTTGATGAATTTTTCTTACCTGCTAATAACTTGGTAAAAAGCACCCGACGATTACAGATAGAGAAATACATGGATAGCTTTACAGACAAAGAACTATCCTTAATGGAATCTTTAGCCAGCGGTATCAACGAAGCAAGAAACATCGAAGACTAATTAAAAGAATCCATACATAACGGAAAGAGCCGATAAAATGAGATTGTATTAATCTCATTTTATCGGCTCTGCGTCTTTGCGTCTGGCTCTGTAATCACAGTTACTTTGAACTGCTTTATTTCAATTAAATTTTCTTGTCTGCATTTCGGACAATAGAGGGGGAATTTTTTTAATTCAGTATCTTCCCTTATCTTTAATCGTGTTTTATTTCCACATACAGGACACAATATCCACTTGTAGTTTATAATAACTATCTCCTCCTTTACACTTTAATTCAAATCTTTATTAAAAAATATTTCATCTTATTTAACAAGAAACCATATTTATATAACAACATAAAATACACTAAGTTATTTTATTGAACATATATCGTACTTTATCTATCCGACTATTTGGACGACGGGGCTGGCAAACAGGTTCACCGGTAGTAACATGGTACCCTTTTAACTCTGTTAAACAAACACTACGTCCATTTGTAAAGAAAGTTAAATCACTACGATATTCTTGAATACACCGAGCAGGGATTTCTCCACTAAGAATGACCTCATTATTTTTCAATTGAGTGTCTACGATGTTCGCACAATATTTAGGAGCATCGTTGTATGCTCGTGAAAGATATTCCTGTGGCGCATAAATTTTAAAACTAAGATATGGCTCTAACAATTCTGTTCCAGCTTTTTTTAAGACTTGTTCCAATACAATAGGAGCAAGCATCCGAAAATCTGCTGGGGTACTAACAGGGCTATAGTATAAGCCATACTTAAAACAGATTTTACAATCCGTCACATTCCAACCATATAATCCTTGTTCGCAACCATAGCGTATCCCTTCCATAACTGCATTTTGAAATGATTGATTTAAGTATCCAAGAGAAACCGAGCTCTCATACTGCATTCCACTTCCCAACGGAAGCGGTGATACAGATAAACCAATGGAAGCCCAGAAAGGATTTGGCGGCACTTCGATGTGAATGGTATATTCTGCATTTTTTAACGGTCTCTCCATATAAATGACTGTAGGCTCTTTTAGTTCTATCTCCACATGATACTTTTCTTGCAACAGTGCACTAATCACTTCCATTTGTACTTTCCCTAAGAAAGAAAGTATAATTTCATGTGTCGTAGAATCCACGTAATATCGTAGAAGCGGATCACTATCTGAGATTTCCAAAAGGGCATCAAGCAACATTTCTCTCTGTTCAGGTTTACTCGGTTCAACAGTTGTTTGTAGTAGAGGGTGCGGATTTTCAATCTTTTTTCTCTGTGGCAATAGTTTTGTATCTCCAAGAACACTATTTAACTTCAAAAACTCATTTTGCAAAATAACAATTTCTCCAGAATAAGCTCTATCAATCTTACATAATTCACCATTTATTGAAGTATACATTTCTGTAACTTTTATTTTTTCTTTTTCTGATACTCTAACCGAATCTCGTAAATGTAGTACTCCACTATAAAGGCGTATATATGCAAGACGTTGTCTTTTTTTTGTATATTCAATTTTGAAAACATTTCCGCAAAGTTCAGACGGACCTCGATGTGTTGATGAATAAAATTTATTCGTAATCACTTCTATAAGGTTATCAATCCCTATATTGTTTTTTGCACTTCCGTGATAAACAGGGAACAGGGAACAATTATGAAATCTTATGCTTTCCTCTTGTTCGAGTTCCAATGCTTCTAATGATTTACCGGACATATATTTCTCTAAAAGGTCATCGTTTCCCTCTATTACCGTATCCCATTGTTCAGATTCGGTAAAGTTCGTCACACACATATTAGGATACAGTTCTACCTTCTGTTTGATTACAATTTCGGCAGAAAGTTTCTCTTTAATATCCTGATAAACCGTTGATAAATCAATTCCATTTTGGTCAATCTTATTGATAAAAAAGATTGTGGGAATCCCCATTTTCCTAAGTGCATGAAATAATATACGAGTTTGTGCTTGTACGCCATCTTTTGCAGAAATCAGTAGAATTGCCCCATCTAAAACTGATAATGAACGATATACTTCTGCTAAGAAATCCATATGTCCTGGCGTGTCTATGATGTTCACCTTCGTATTTTCCCACTGAAAAGAGGTTATTCCTGTCTGAATTGTAATTCCTCTCTGACGTTCTAAAAGCGTATTATCCGTCCTCGTTGTACCTTTGTCCACGCTTCCTAATTCTGTAATCGCTCCACTGTTATATAATAAGCTTTCTGTTAAGGTAGTTTTTCCTGCATCAACATGAGCTAAAACTCCAATATTAATAATTTTCATGTGATTTTCCTCCATTCAAAAACCCAAAAGGGCATAAAAATCCCAGTGATAAATACTTTTATCACTGGGATTTTTATGCATAACCATAGGTATACAAAGCATACAGATATTCTCTGGATACTTTAGAATCACATGATAAAGGTATTCTTAAACTGGGTACAAAAAACTAAGCCCTCCTAAAAAAGGACATCTAATTATTTGTTCCCGCTATCAAATTGACAGTTTATTTAAGAATACCTTGCCGCATATTTATTAACTCCTTTTAAATAGTCACTTAAATAATAGCACGTAAGAGCATATTTGTAAAGGAATCTCCAATTTTTTATCAAAAAGAGTACATGATTACAAAGTATCTGTAATCATGTACCAATATTTGTTATTTTACAATCTTCCAATTACTCCCGTTCTTTTCAAGTACCAAATCAAATTGAGATACCTGCGTTGCTTTGGTCTGCTGGTCGATATACTCCACTGTCAGCGATACCGTGACTTGATTATCCTTACGATTGTGAATAGGATTTACCAGTTCTTGAAAGATGTACTCTTTTCCGATTGGTTTTAATATCCCGTCATTCACATAGTAGGAAAGTTCACTGGCTGTCGCTGTAGGATAGAGCTTGAAGAACGTCGTTAAAAACTCATTGATTTCATTGGTTGTAATGGAATCAACCGTCCCCTCACTTTCAATGGCTTTTGGTTTATAACTTGATTTCTTAGGTATGTTGGTAATGGTCGGATTCTTAACCAGTACCATATTTCCAGAACCATCTACATAGACACTCACTATATAAGCAGAGTGGACGGTCTTTGTATTTTCTCCCTCTGTAATGAGCTGGTCTACACTGTAGGTTACATTAAACTCATTGTCGCCAGTTGGCTCTACCGTCCATATCTGAAATCCTCTTACAGAAGACGATACAGGAATATCTTTGCGTACTGTATCAACATTGAGAGCTTGAAGTTCATCTGTCAGATAGCCTTTTAGACTTTCCATTCGATTATCAATGGACTTATCGGATTGCTCCCATGAATAGTAGACTTTCGCAAAGTTCTCTACAAAATTTTCTACATGATGAGTATCAACGTATTCCTTTTCTATGATAGTTGTTTCGTGAATAGTATGAGTATCTATAGCTGTAAAGTGCTTGAATATCGCAAAGCTGAAACTAAGCCCTAAAAGTACCCACAAGGCAATCACAACCTTTTTATGAGGATTGACCTTATAGACACGAGGTTTCTTTTCCTTTGGTATCTGTTTTTCTTTATTCTGATTTTTTCTAAATTTCATCATTAAATCTTCCTTTCTCATTGTTTGATTCGTCCTGCTCCCACTAAATGCTGTTGCCAGTAGGGGCTTGTTAAGTCGGCATAACCGATTGGGTCGCCTGCATGAAACATACGGTTATTGCCAAGGTATATCCCAACATGAGTAATATAAGAGCCAGCGTTATAGGTAGAATGAAAGAAAACCAAATCGCCAGCTTGTGCTTCCGATAGTGGGATATGCTGGGTCACATCATATTGCTGTTGTGCGGTTCGTGGTAAGTTAATTCCAGCTTTTCCATACGTCCATTGTGTCAGTCCGCTACAATCAAAAGAAGTAGTCGGGGAAGCTCCACCGTAAACGTATCGCCAGCCCTCATATTTCAGTGCTTCGTCCATGATGGCTTGTACCGTATCATCATCAAACTCTGTTGTGACAAGATACTGCGTTACCAGTTGCACATAAAACATATTGCCATAGTTGTATCGCCAGCCCCCATTGATAGGTATGGCTATGGGATTGGGGTAAGACACTTTTTCGCCACCTGAATACTCTTTTGAGAAACTTTGAGCCAGTTCAAAGGTATATTTATTTCCACGATTAGCCACATACCCTAAGAAACCACCACCATAATTGTAGGACTGGATAACCGATTCTAAATCTACACTGAGCCTTTCGCTACTGGCTAATAATTCACTGAAATACTTCACACCTTGCTTAATGGATTCTTCTGTACTCAATGAATTAGGTGGAAGACCGAGGGATTCCGAGGACTGCATAACATCTTCCGCAGTACCGCCCGATTCCACCTGTATAATCGCAAGAAGTATGTTGACATATTCTTCAACGCCATATTCTTTGGCATATTTTTCTACCATAGGCTTATGAGCCAGCACTTCTGCGGAAACATTCACACCTCCATAATGAATATTGGAAATTCCGCTGTCCTGTTCATCTGAAAATAAAATGGCAACAAACAGAAGCAGTGAGAAGACCATCAAGAATAATCCAGAACCACCAATCACTAAAGTTTTCAACTTCATGGTTTCTTACCGACTTTCTTAATGGTGGCGGTTTTGATTGGTGGTCTACTTCTTGTATTTTGTAGTGGTACTCTTTGAACAGTAGACGGACGTTCTTTTGTGATTGGACGTTGTGAAGTTCTATCTGCTGTAGTGGTTGAAGTTGCTGGCTTTTGAACGGTTTTTTCTTGAACGGTATTGCCTTGGCGTTCCACTTTTGGACTTGAAAAATCGGACTTAACTGCTGGACGCTCTTGTTTGGCTTGTTGAGATTCCTTATATGAAGTCTGAATATTAGACTGTTTTGAGGTCTGTTCATCATGATATTGTTCTTGTCTTGTAGTCGGTCTTTCATGAACAGAAGAAGCAGGCTGTTTTTTCTGTTTGACCTGTTCCATTTCAGAGCGACGCTTCGCAATGGTTTTTCGCCTTTGTTCCTGCTGTTCCTTGCGTCCACTGGCTCTGTCCGCTTTGGTTTGAGAAATACTACTGGTTAAATCACGGACATTCTCTTTTACTTTGGATTTTCCTTGATATACTGCATATCTTGCATTGGTCGGCAAATCTTTAACCTGTTCTTTCAAACCACTAGCAGTGTCTACCATTCTGTCTTTGGTATCAGCTACTGTACCGATGGTTTGACCGATACGTTTTCCAAGTGTTGATTTTTCCTTTCCGTCTGGTCGGGAGTGATCTGCTTGTGTCCTTGCAGAACTCCCCGAACCCGACTGTCCTTTTTTACCTGTAACAATGGCAGACCCAGCCCCTAGAGTAGTCATGGAACGTCCAAGTTTCCGCTGTAGACGGTGCATGTGAGCGTGCATAAGCATACGAGGTTTTCTCATCACACGACTTCCCACACTTTGAGAATCGTTACTCTGTAGAGAAAACATACTCATTAAATCGCCCAGCTTGAAGTAGATTCCTGCAAAGGTCACAATCTGTAGAAAAGCAATCAAAAAGAACGGATAACCAGCCGATAAGGTATAGAGCATGGTTGAAATACTAAATGCTGTCGTAATAATCAATGTGATTCCAGCTCGTGTCAAAATGGTATTAAAGAGCTTTGTTATGGCTCGTTTTGACATACCATCAAATGATGGAATCATGCTTAAAATAAAGCTCACAGGCAGAAACATAGCATAGATGATAAAAAGTACCTGCGAGAAAATCATGATTCCTGTTAATAGGAATACAAATATGGAAATCCCAATATTGAAGACAAATAGGAAGAAGACTGTACCTAAACGGTTAATGGTCTTTGTAATGGTTAGATTGGTATTGCTTCTGTCTTCAATTTCTTCCGCAACAATTTTTTCTCTGTCTTCGCCATTGTTGGAATCTGGGCTGGTGGAGAGCAGGCTTTCCACACGGTCAATACCGATACTTTCAATGTCTGAACTGTTGTATTGAAGCAGTAGCCACGGTTGCTGAACCTGTATGGAAAACAGGCTATCTCTGATTAAGTCCACGCTGTCCTTGCCTTGACTATCGGAATGGGGCATGACAATCTTCGTGCCAAGTGATAAACTGGCATTACTGATGTCTGATGAAAAGTCATTGATTTTTTTAATGTAGTCGGGAGCGTAGGCAATAAAGGAAGCCGATAGGATAAACACCAGCACAAAATTCATAATGGCATGAATTGCCTTTGTGGTTTCTCTCTTTATCAGTCCCGTATAGGCAACATAAACCCCAAGAACCAAAATCAAGAGTAAGAGGAATCCAACATAGAAACCCTCTGTTGAAAATCCGTTTGCACTCACACCAGCTAAGGTCTGCATATTCTTACCAATGGAATCTGCTGTAGCGGAAATGAAGTCTAAGGAATAGGCTTCCTGTACTAAGTAACCTGTCGCATTGGAAACATACAAACTGATTGTCCAAATAAAATTGGTAATGGCATATAGTCCATACATGACCTGTTTTCCAATCCCGTCCGACCAGTTCCACGGAAGCCAGCCCCAGCTATTATCCACATAAAAATCCAGTTGATAGTTTTCAAGTGGGTATCGGCTGTATTCATTTGCCACATTGACCGTATCATCTACCAAGCCCGCAGCTTGAACCACCGTTCCCAGCATGGCTAAAAGAAAAATGGCAATCACAAGTGTGAAAGCCACTGTCATTGCCACTTTACCTAGACGTTTCAGCGTCCAGTTTGATTTTATTCTGTTTACTATTGATGGTTTCACATTTACACCTCTTTTCGCACAGGTGGTCTGGTATCAAAGGCATGGAGCAGTTCTTCAAATACAGGGTGGAACTGTATCACACCGACACGACCATATAAATCACTGATAAGGCATTGCCCGTTTTCCAAATCACGCAATCGCTTCTGATTGTTTTCGTCCTCTGGGTCTACACCAAAAAAGGCTAAGGTCTTTTTAATCTCGTTAAGGTCAGTGGAACGAAATGCAAATTTTAAGCCGAGGTTATTTTTCAGTTTTTCATCTAAGAGGTCGTCTGTATTTTGGGTCACGAAATATACCCCAGCGTTCATAGCACGACCAGCCCGAACCAGCTTCATAGATAGTGTTTTTCCTTGTGCTACCTGTAAAAAGCTCCATGCTTCGTCTAAATCTACAATCTTGAAAATGCTTCGGTCTGTATGGATAAAGTCTAAAGCAAAGGTACTAATGACAATCAGCATAGCAACGGATAAAAGCTCCATAGTGGTATATTCCTCAAAGGAAGTTTCCTTGTCGGGAAGTACCAAGTCCGCAACCTGTATAATGTTCAGTTGTTTTTCTAAGCTGATAGACTGCTCCACATAACCATTACTGAATAATAAATGTGCAAAGTCATAGTCTGTAAAACTTTCGATATGGTCGGCTATACTGGTACTTAGTGGCGTATTCTCAACCCGTAATTCCTCAATCACTTTCATCAACCCTCGTACTTCACTATTGGTTACTGCACGAATGGCTTTTCTAAGGATTGGGAAGCGTTCCCCATCACGAGAGGAAATCCCCGTAAGGAATGTCAGAATATCAATAGCCAGTGATTCAGAATCTTTGGGATTTTTCATAATCACATAAGGGTCAAGTAAGCCTTTGTTTTTCTCATCAGAAGTCAGAGTGACGATATTGATTTCATGGGAAATCTCTGGCAAGGTTTCTTTCCATCTGCCACGTTCTGCTTTTGGGTCTACAATCACTGCTTGTGCCCCATAAAGCACCGCATAATAGACGATAAGGTTATTCGCAAAGGATTTACCACCACCCAGCGAACCAACAAAAGCCGACGCTAACGCATTGGTTACTGAACCCTTAACCCCTTGACTGGCAAGAGCAGGTTTCAGATAGACATTGCGTCCAGTATCTAAGCTGTAGCCAACATAAATCCCCTCATTTTCCCCCAGCATTTGAGTAGCACCAAAACCTAAACCAGCGAGGAAATCAGAGGTCACGTATTGAATATAATCATTCATATAACGCTTGCTGGCAGGTAAAAATTCTTCATGTAAGCCGAGCATATCCCCAAATGGTCGTACCAGTTTTACGCTTAAATCGTCATAAAAATCTTTCACTTCATTACAACGACGTTTGAGTTCGTCAAGATCATTTGCTGATACCCTTACCACATAAGACAGCTTGTACATAGATTCCTTGCTTTGGTCTAAATTGGTTTCCAGCTCATTCACACTTTCCAGAGCTTCCGCCACATTGGAGCTGGTTTCATTATCACTTTGCCAAGCGTGGTTATCCAAGTCTTTCAGTTCTTTCTTTTTATTGCGGACAGTAGATAGGGCTTTACGATTCGCTACAATTTCCACATTCATTGACGTATCAATCGGGAATGTAAATTGCTGTTGCTGGTAGTAGAAGATTTCAGAGGACGGGAAGTCCAGTTCTCCGACAATGCTGTTAATGGTAAAGTAAGCTACATAGACGGTTTCATCTTCCTGCTGGATTTTCAAATATCGCTGTTTTTCTTCCACCAAACAGCGAGTAGGCTTAATCAAGTCATAGTATTTAATCAGCGTTTCATTATCCAGCTTTTTCTTTGATAGATGGTACTCATACTCTTCATAGGCAGTGCCTGTCTGTCCGTAAAGGTGTTCAATCAGATAGCCGAAGTCGTCCTTATCTAACCTGCGGATTTTGAAACGACGAGAGATTTTATTTTCTAAGAGCTTTTCCATCTTCTGAAAACGCAGGATTTCATCATTACTCATACTAACAAAATCGCCCATCAGCTTATGGTTCACATCATAGACAAAATCAGACAAAGCATTTTTTGCTTCAACGGTAAGACTTTTCATAGAAAACTCCTGATCGTTGAGAAGCAACTTAAAGCCGATAAAGAAACGGTAGTTCACTTGATTTTCGCCAATCATGGATATTAAAGCGTCTGTCTGTTGGTCGATTTTGTCATAGGCAACCGCTTTGAGCTTGCCAGTGACTTCATTTTTGGAACGCTCTTGTGCAGAACGTATGCTGGATTCTGTACTGATTTGTAAAGCATGAATTTTGCCATCACGATTTTGTGCGATAAGCTGTCTGAAAGAATCATGCACTTGTATTTTCTGTTCTGGACTTAGAAATGAGTAATTGTAAGGAACAAGCTCATAGTAAGCATAACATTCCCCGTCTTTATTCCAGACGAGATTGTTTTCAATGTATTTAATTGGATATGCCATAAAATTCACTCCTAACTGCTGTAATGGCTTCTTGTGGCTGGTTTCTGCCAAGCGTTACTTTTTTTCCTGCATAGGTCAGCTTTGGTCGCAGTGCATAAGCAATGACAGACTTCAAAAATCCATAAGGCTTTTTACCATCAAAAGTTTTTGTAGACATAAACCATGTGAAAGCCACAGGAATCCCAAAGTATTTGAGAAATGCTCCCTCTATCATGGAAAGAGGGGGCAAGTTGCCAAGTATCATCACTGCAAAGAGTGACACGACAAACCATGTCATTTGCGTAAAGGTTATGGGAAACGGAAGTCTAAAATCATTGATAGAATACAGTACCTTTTCCACAGACCAGATACTGGTATAGCTTCGTATTTTCTTCATGTAATCAATCCTTTCATAAAAAATAGGGGTAGCTGATTGAGCCACCCCGTAAAATAGAAAATCTGCCAGTAGTAATGTACCGACAGATTTAATAGACGATTTCAAAAATCCCATGATTGGTTGAGATAAACGTTCCTGAAAGGTCTAAATCCCGACCATAGGCTTGATAATCAATATAGTTTTGAAGACTAGCTGGTACTTCGCCTAAAGCACCCGTTTCTTCAATGTAGTAGCGTGCCACGTCATACATATCATCACAATCGGAATGAATGATAATATCCTCTTGATGTTCGCTTAGTTCTTCAATGCTTGAAAAATGAGTGAGCAGAGCAGATAGCTCCGATTGTAATTCTTCGGGTAATTCCGATACCATTTCCCATAGTCGATTGAGTTCGCCAATGGAAGTGTATTCGTCAACCGTAAAGGGTAACTCGTAGTCATGAATGGCGTATTCCTCATATTCATCATTCAAGCCGATTTTCTCTTTGACTTCCTCAAAGTCAATGGGAAAGGTAAACCACGCACCGACCAATTCGCCCTCATTGTATTTGCCTAAATTCGCAATATAGACTTGCATATCGTCCATATATTCACGTCCTTTCTTTGTAGAGATTCAAAAATCCCTACCGCACTTCGTTTGGTGTACCATTCCTTTGCGGAACATAAGAAAACCACTTATATTCCACAAAAGAACGGTTTTATTTAAGCACCAATAATGCGATTGAATAGCTCTAGTAAAATGTCTTTTACTCCAGCAGCGTTGAAGACTAAGCCAACCGCAATAATCGCAATAATTAAAAAGCCAATCAGTTTGCTAAACTCACGCTTGAAGCCAAGATACAAGCCAATCACAACGATTGCTAAAAGCACCAGTGATTGAGCGTTTGATAGAAACCAGTTATAAAGGTTTTGTCCAAAATTCATAAAAATGTTCTCCTCTCTATATTCAATGAATTTGTATTTGAGTTATTTTTTTGTTGTTATCACGTCCTGTTCTTTTACTGACTGTTGCTTCAAAATCTGCTTGTGTCGGTCTGTCAGTTTCGCATGGTCGAGAATGTCTTTTACAACCTGCGTCTGGTTGATTTCATCAAGTTTAATCGCAACCTTTAAGGTCGGGGCAACTTGATGAGATAGCCAGTTCAGCGTCCTTTGGAAGGAGTAAGGCTCTGGTTTTGTGGTTAGTTTTAATCGTTCACGATTGTTCCCAATAAACCAAGCCCATTCTTCATTCAGTTTCCAATCAGAACGAGGTTTGGAATCGTCTTTATCTACAAAACGGATATACCGATTGATAATTTTAAAGGCGGTATGCTCTGGATTGTCATAGACGAGTAAATCACGGACTGCATAATAGGCACGCTCATTTTTCAATCGAATCTCAAAACGGTTTTTTACTTCTGCGTCTTCAATGGGAATATCATTTTTCTTGTACTGCTCGTAGTCCTTTTCATAGATACAGAAATAAACTTCACTTTGTAATGAACCGATATAGAGGGTGTTTCCCATACATTCCTTTTCCTCTTTGCGTACCAGTTCGCCACTGCGATAGCTTTTAAAACTGCGGAAGACGGAGATACATTCTTCCTGTTGGCACTTTTCAGTGAGTACAGGGATATTTAAAATCCCTGTCTTATCGTTAATGGCAAGGTCAAGGCGTTTCATCACACCGCCAGCCACCAAAACGTCCATAAAGAACTCATACCAGCTTCTTTGTTGTGCCAGAAGATAGCTTTCAAATTGTCTGCACCCACGACCTTTCAATTCCACCAGAACTCCTTTGTCCAGTTCATGGGAGCAAAGGACGAATATGTCGCCTAAAGCATAATGCTCTGAATAAGAATAGAAACCATAGTCCTCATGAAGAAAATAGGACAGTTTCAGTTGTAAGATGTTTTCGACCACCTGCTGTACGTCTGTTGTCGGAAAGCGAATTCTTACATAATCAAACAGCATTTCAAGGGGAGCGTCGGGATTGAAGCGTTCCAGAGCTTCCCAAAGGGACTGCTGTAAATCCTCTGATGGCTTGACTTTTCCTGTTTCAATATCGCTTAGATACTGCCTTGTAATACCAGTCGCAACAACTAAGCGGTTTTGAGATAGTCCATAAGCCAAGCGTTTTTCTTTTAAATGCTGTAACCAAGTTTGTTCATTCAGTAAAAATCCCTCCAATCAAAAAGGCGTATGTCAACTTTTAAAGCCCATTTGACATACGCTGAAATTTTGTAAATCCCTTGTAACCAAAGGATTTTCTAATGTTTTTTTGACTGTTTCCTGTCGATTTGTACCCCCCTGTTAGAGAAAGGGGGTATCTATATTTGGGGCGCGGCTGTCCCCGCGGCCTCGGCACCGTTCCGTGCC
>OGGK01000277.1_pt1 | contig 53697 bp, 66 predicted proteins | sample 1571171 | NCBI WGS metagenome assembly OGGK01 (sample SAMEA2581958, study PRJEB24529) | metagenome | biome: Human gut stool | place: China | collected 2011 | reverse complement strand
ATGCTCTGCTCCCTGGCTAACTCTTCCCACGACACCACCAGGTATGAGTGCAAATCCAACAATCACAGGAAACCTGCTAATTCACACGTTCCACTGTAGATTGAAGTCCCATTCCCGGAAGCGATTCTGGGATTATGACACCTTCGTGGTGTAGTCCAGGGAAATCCACCCTGCGCCAGATTTCAGTTTGCCCCACTTTGTTGCGCCCTGCCCTGTGCTTTCCTGCACGATGGTATAAACTCCACCGTCACGGATAGTGCCTGCCAGAGCGTAGTTCGTACCTGCACCCTTACGGATATTCAGAACCGAAGCTGTAACCTTCACTCTATATGGAGAGAACGTAGGCTTGCTCTCCGCAGGGTACACAACATTACCCGAACCATCGAACACCTTGTATCCGGGGTTCTTGTCTGCACAGGCTTTTGCATTCGCCATGGAAGCGAATGCACCCTTCTGAGAAGCACTATCAGCCCAGGTCTTACGGACACGGTACAGTGTGGTGGTGCTTGCAGGCTTCTTTTCGGCAGTGCTGCCGCCCAGACGGGCAGTAACCTTTGCCGCCAGGTCACCCATACGGGAATAGAGCCAATCACCAGGGCAAGACTTATTTGCAAACCATCTATGTACCGTCAGAACCATTTCATCAGACTTCGGACTGTACGCCAGAGTCTTATTCTTATCACCGAACCAGAGCAGCTTCTTTTTGCCGTTGCGCTTGCAAATGTCCACGCAGAGGTTGATGAGGGAAGCGTACACAGCGTCCGTCATAGCGTAAGGATGAGTCTTGTCGGACGCACATTCGATGGTCACGGCACGATGGTCATTCGCAGGACTGGAAGAACACCAGGAGCGGTCTTTCTCTTCTACACAGAGAGAGATTTTGCCGTCATAACCGATACCGTAGTTACAGCTTGCCTGCCGGGAAGGACTGGTGAAGCAACCGCAGATACTCTCCGCAGAAAGCTGACCAACTACACAGTGCGGGGTAATACGGTCAATCGCATGATTGCGGGGACTGTTTTTGTTAGGTGAGATTTTGGTGTAGGACACCAGAGAACTGTTACTCATTTTCATTTCCTCCTTGTCATATCGGGTAAGGTCATACCTCTCAATAACAGCCATAAGGTTGTCCACATATTTCAGAGAGGTTGCATACCCGTCAGCTTTGATATTCTCAAGGTACTGTCTGGGGTCAGTCACACCCTTCAAATTGGAATAAGCAGAAATGTTGGTGAAATCGAAATACCCGATGACACCTTCTTCCATGCTCCCAAACTTACACCATTCCATAGCGGAACTGGTATAGCTTCCGTCTGGGTTCTGCTCACTGCCTACTTTGTGGTAAACACCCACGCAGGTCTTGCAGCGTCCTTTGCGATACTTCAAGCCAAAGTAGTTATGAGCATTGACTGCCAGTTCAGACGTGCCTTTGTTACTTTCAAGAATTGCCTGGGCGATAATCGGACTATGTACGCATACCCCGTAGGAAGTTGCATACTTTAGAACATACCCGGCAATCTTTTCAATGAACTCTCGGTTGGTCATCTCATACCTCCTTGTATCTCCAATCTGCCAGAATGGAATAGCCATCGTCTGTAACCAGTAGTTTCCCGTCATCCATTGCGATAGGGGCTGAGAACTGATTTTTGATAATCATTTCTTCTACAGAGTCCAGGCGAATAGCATATTCATCACAGCGTTTTGTGTTATCTTTCACTTTATCGACAAGCCATTGAACTGCTTTCTTTGTCAGAGCGAAGTGTGCCATAAGCCCACACCTCCTTCTTTATGAGTTCCACATGGTTGCCAAATCAGTTTCAGAAATATCTGTAATATCCTCAGACTTCACATACGCAGAGAGGTCTACGTCTGTATTACCGATTTTCTCATAGGACTTCTTACTCTCTACCCATACAAATTCATCGTAAATATCGCCTGTATCCGTATGAGTATGGGCAACCAGGTAGATAACTCCCTTCTTACCCGTAGCAGGCAGAGAAGTTACAACCTGCAAGTCGATACTGGTCACACCAGAAAGCGCAGACGTGATTGCAGTTTGTACCTGTGCGGAAGTCTGGTACTTATATGCTTCAATCTGAGTTTTGATTGTTGCTGTAGTCGGTACAGTAATATTTACCTTCTTATTGGAGTCCGGGGTTAAAGCAGTACCGTTGACACTGACGGTATTGATTTTGTTCGGCTCCCCCCCCTGTTTCTTGAGGGCGGCAACGTCATTAACAGCGGAGTCGTAAGAAGTTTTCAAGGCAGTCGTAAAATCGTTCGTAGACAGCCCTTTACCTTCAACCTTATCTACCTTAGTTGCCAGAACGCTTTTGATTTTGTTCATCAACCATAACGTACCTGTTCTACCTAAATGTTCAAAAGCCATTGTTTTTTCCTCCTTAAATTGAGTTCCACATTTGTTCTAAAACATCTGTAGGAATATCTGTCAGTTCGTCCTTTCCAACCGCACCCACATCTGCGGCGTTATATACAGGACGGGTAGGTTCCTTTGCCCAGTCACCCACTGTAGGGTCTATTTCTGTCATGTTTCCAGAGATGGTCTTGCCGTTCAGTGAGGGCTTGTTCTTCAAATCTTCATAATCCATGCTCTCTGGAACCTTTGTTACGTCCTCTGCTTCCATAGATAACTCTGTTGCTGAGTCATCTACAGAAGTCAGAAGTGTATCGGAAGGTTCAACGGAAAGAGTCATATCCTCCATCACAATCATGTAATCACCTCTTTCAGAAGAACCTCCTTTACTGCAACCCTTGCCACGTTTGTAGCAAAAGCGTCCCCACCATTGGTTAAACCTCTCAACTGGACTTCTACCGTTCCTGGGGTAAATCGTAAAGTTTCTTCTTGAGAAAGAGATACAGACACAGTATGTTCGGTAATCTCTACACCCTCAGTTCCGCTCTGCTTTGTAAGCATTTTTCCAGACTGACAAAACGTAACATATACAGATTTCAATGAAGTCAAATCCACCTCATTCAATGTGAGAGTGATTGTAGGTGTAGTACCTCTTGTCATGTTGCACCTCCCTTCTGGGAGAGGGCGAACCCTCTCCCGCTCTTAATTTGTACCGTCCGTGTCAGATTTCTTCTTGAGTACTTCGATTGCAGCAGTAATAGCCGGGGGAATGTCGATACCCATAAGTCCTGCGTTCTCCACGATAGAGATAGTTTCGTTTGCCACGAATGCAATAACCACAGCGTCACGAATGAAATTAGTGCCAGTAATTAAATCCAGGCGGCAGGCAACCAGAACCACCAGAAGGGAAACACCCTTACGGCACAGCCCTTTCCAACCTGCACGGCTCTCAAGCGCACCATTCTCAGTCTTGCCGCTGTTATGGAACACGCCTGCGACAATCAGACCTGTAACATAGTCAATCGCCATGAAGATAACCAGGGTTGCCAGAGCAGCGTCCCAACCGCCAAACAGGGAAGCAATGAAGCTACCCACTACTCCGATTGCAGTACAAATCCATTCTTTCATAATCTTAGCCCTCCTTGCTGTAATCCTTCCCGGTGATTTCCTTGTACTCATCCGGGGTAATCCACTTTCCTACTGCGTTCCACGCCATCTTTTCAGACCAAATGCCCATCTTGTAGAACTTCTTTACCTTCTCATAATTCTTGCTATGTGCCATGATTTACACCTCCATATCCACGCCAGTCATCATTGCCATGTACTCAAGTTTGCCCGTGAGTTCGGCATAGCGCATTTCCTGCTCAGTCTTTTCACGGAAGCAGAGATACCAGCCGTCAGCATACTGAACCTGCTGAATCAGTTCAGCATTGTGCATGACCATCTGAGTGTCACCGTCCACAATCGTAAGAGTGGACAGATTGTCCTCAAACACGGACACATCAACCTCAGTCTTGCTGACATAGTTGTTACCATTCTGCTTGAAACCCTTGAGTTCCGTGCCGTCAGCTAAAATCAGTTTTACCATAGTAGTGTTCCTCCTTTAATTTCTTGCAAAGGTCTAACATATTTGACCTCTGTAGCCTGCTCATGTAGTGGCAGTGACCATTGAACCATGACCTAAACCAGTCATCGAAATCCTTCTCTGAGAGAATGAGTACCAGTTTCTTAGCCTTTCTTCTCATACCTGTAAGCCGCTTCGGATGAATCTTGTGAATCACCCGCCCGGTATCGGTAAGCGAATACTGAATCTGTAGAAACCTCCACATTTCAGACAGTTTGCATATTCTGGTTTTCCGAATGTTCACGGTAATACCCAGGTCTTGTGCGATTTCCACAATCTCTGTAAGCAGCCCTTTCAGAAACTCCTTATCTTTGTGAATCACATAACTGTCATCCATGTATCTGCCATAAAATTTCACGCCTTTTACAATCTTTATGTAGTTGTCAATCGGTATGGGATAAGCAATCCCTGCGTCCTGTGCTACCTGGTCACCTATGTTCAAGTGTTTTCGCAAGAACTTCTTCCCGGTCAGCAGGCTCTTATCAACCTTTTCGTGTTCCAGTGAGTTGAATACATCGTCCATAGCGGACTCATATTCTTCATCACTCATGTAGGACACATCCACCTTCTCATTGTCTACAATCTTTTCCAGGAACCAGAGTGCTGTATCGTCATCAACGTACTTTTCAAACAACTCCATGAGTTTGTCATGTCGAATGTTGTCATAGTACTTTGAGAAATCCATCAGCAAGATATAACCATTGTTGCTCTGATTCTCCCGGAAGAACCTGTGCAGGTGCGCTTCCAACCTGCGGCGGGTAAAGTCAATTCCTTTACCTTTCTGGCTTGCGCCATTATCGTAGATGAGGTGGTCTTTAATTGCGGGAGTCAAGACTTCATCACATAAAGAATGTTTGGCAATTCTATCCCGTATCTGTTCGCCCGTAATAAAGCGGGTCTTACCCCGTTCATTCAGAGGGAAACTACTACAGGGTTGAAATTCGTAGGTATGTTCTTTCAACTCTCTTTGCATTTTGGACAAGTCCAGAAGGTATGCCATTTCATACCGCTGAACCTGCGGTTTCCAATCACTCCCACTCTTTGCTCTAAGATAAGCGTCATACAACGCATTGCCGTCATATATTTCACGTTGACAACTACAATTCTCGTAAGAAGTAGTATCGTGTTTGGTATTTACCATCATAGGAAGGACAATCTCTCCTTTCTCTTACTCCGAAACGCTCAAGTGGCTATTTAATCGGAGTATCGAAATCGGGGCGAACGCCATTAGAGTTAGAAGCGTTGTTATTGTTCGCATTCCCGTTGTTGTTCACATTAGCGAAGTTAGCGGCGGTTGCAGAGATTGCCCCTTTGAACTTGTTATCAGATTTACGCCAACCTTTGATAAGGTCTATTTCTCTTTGAATATCCTCACCGAACCTCAAGAAAGAATTGACATCCACTGGGAGAGTTTCTATTGCATACTGTAGTTCCTGTACCAGTCGGTAACACTGACCGATTGCCAGGTCTTGATGAACACGCCGCTCCACCAACTCTTCATAATAGGTGGGATAAATACTGTTCGCAGTGTAGACGTGTTCACCGATAGACCTCAGACAATCGACTACAGCTTTCCGCTCATCCTCAATAAACCAGGTGTCAAAGGCTTCCTGCTGTTTGCGGAAATGGTCATAAATCTCTTTCTCAACGTCAGTAAGTTCTTCGTAGCTTCGCCCACTGAATTTCTTCTCAAGGCGTTGTGCTGCCTTTCGTTTGCTGTAGCCGAAGTCACGGAGCAGCAAATCAGTAACCTCTTTCCTAACTTTGTTGAGATGATGGAACACCTCAAACTGAGAGGGTTTCCGTTTGCTTTTCAATACTGACATTTCATTAGTTCCTTTCTACTGCACCCCACAAGGGGGTGCAGATTTTCGATTAACAGATACAGAAAGCGGGGCGAACGCCATTAGAGGAAGAAGCGTGGAGATAGCCCGCATTCCCGTAGAGGCTCACAAAAGCGAAGTGAGCGGCGGTGACCACATCTCTCAGCCAGTAATCATATCGTGTAGCAATCGCAGCCGGGTTGAGGGCGAACAATGGAAGCTGAGATTTTTCCACGGTATAATTGTGCATTGCGCTCCACGGGTCTTTCTGACCGTCACCCATAGGAGAATGAACAGGACAGCCATAAACCATGCGTTCTGTCATAAGTTCAACTTCGCTATCAAACCATGCGCCGCCAGAAGGTGCGCCGTTAGATACAGCATTCGTCAGATAAACACGATGACTAAGAACATGACCGCTGAACGCAGACTTGATTTTAGTCTTAGCCGCATTCAGATTTGCCTTGTACATAGCCGAACCGACATAACCGCCCGTAGTGACATTGGTGGTATTCATCTGAGCAGAACCCATGTTCTCATCGGGTACAATCACCACATGGTGCTTCGTAGTATCGGTATCGCCGTTATGCAGGTAATAGTCAAAGCCTGCAATACGGTAAGTCACTCCGCTGATAACCCAGTAGTCACCAACATACAGACCTGCAAACGTACCATCGGAAATCGCCTTGTACTGTTCTGCCGTAACAGAAGTACCCAGGTTCTTACCACGATAGATACTGTTATGTGCGCCTGCACCATCAGCCAGTACATTTCTGACTGAATCAATGTCAGTCTGCAAACCCTTATGAAGATTCTTCACGGTAATGACCTTTACGCCGTTACCATCGTGAATCAACATCTGCTCAGTACCCGTAACGGACAGAATCGCTTCCAGGTCTGCAAACTTTTTCGTCTGAACACTAATAGTTGCCATCTTTTATTCCTCCTTGTATTTCCAATCTGCCAGAATCGCATAGTCCAGGTCATCCACAATCAGAGTGATTGCTTCATCATCTGTAGCAAGCGGAGCAGAGAAGTCATTCTGCATTGTCATCTGCTCAAGCAGAGTCAAACGCTCATCCAGTTCAGTACACTGATTTTGCAGGTTGCCCGCAGCGTCCTTACTCAACTGGTCTTTCATAGCCTGGAACCAGGCATTGTAAATTTGCTGCTGCTGACTCTCAAAAGCCGCCATACTTACCTTGTATTCCTGTTCCAGATTATCCGTATAGTTATCAAACTCCGTTGCTTTGGAATCAGCTTCCTGCTCAAACAAAGTTTTCTGCTCTGCAAAATAATTCTGGAATGCGGTATACAGGTCAGTGCCATTCTCAACCATGCTCATAATGGTGTTGAGGGCTTCGTTCATGCGGTTAGCGTCTTTTGCCCCGAAGAAAGATTTCTCTTTCCCGGTATAAGCCGTAATGTCCTGGAAGGATACCGAACCATCCTCATTGTTAATCTGGTTGTATCTCTTCAAACCCGCCCACACAGCGTCCGTATAGTCAACAGGTAAAAGTTTCCATGCCATTTACAAGTCCCCTCCCTTCATTCCGAAATTCCATGTAAACATCCTCCTTCCTTCACTCTCATTCGTGAGTCTGTCATACAGGTCTAAGGTTGCACCCTCCAAACGATTCAGTTCATTGAAATCCATCGTAGTGCCGTTATCGTTATAAACGGGTGCAGACCCGTAAGACATTCTGAGAGTGTTGGCATTGAGGGTTTCCAGATTTTCTTCAAGCTGATTGATTTCATCAGCGTAAAAGTAATCACCTGGTACTCTGTCATCACCCAGGCTTACAAGGGAGAACTCCTTGTACAGCTTGATTGCCATATCCCGGAGGAACGTCAGATTGTTCTTGATACGGTTGAAATCCGAAGCATTGAATCTGTCACCCGTGTAAACACCTTCTGAATTTGTACTTCCGTGCCAATCTGTTTTAGGTGTTTGCCATGCCATCTTCCGTCACCTCCTAACTGGACACACGTCTTGCGGTTACCTTGCCGCTGAACGCCTGGTCAAAGTTGATTGTGTGCCGATAGATATTTACCTTCATTCCGTCATGGAACTCATTCTCCTGGTACACAATATCGTTTGCGTCAATTTCCGGGTTACCTCTGGTATCGTACTCATACTCAATACCTGCGGTATAATAGTCACCAATCCATTCAGCCAGTTCCGTAGCAATCGCCATATCACTGATAAGCGGGTTCGCCCATTTTACAGACTTACCTCTGCTGTTCAGTGACTTCGTGGCATATCGCTCCACGATTTTGTACCGATAGCCCAGAATTTCCAGACGGAAGGTTCCTGTCTTAGAGAACTTGACTGTCACATAGTAGTTACCCCATGCAGTGATACTCACACCACTGGCACTTTCGTCCAGTGTTGCCCGGAAGTTGTAGGACGGTTCACCCACATAAAAGGTTTCCACATCACCCGACTTCACGGTAATATCCTCACTGACAAGACTCTCTTCGGCATTACCCGGCTGATAACTGTAGCAAGGTACGATGACCTCTTTGACCAACTCCTGCTTAATGGCTTTCGGGGAAGAAGTCATGTCCTGCCGCTCCATAGTGAAGTCAGTCACATCACCGAAAGCGAAGTTGTTAAGCACAATACGGTTGTACGGCTCTGCCGTTCCCGTGAACTCAATCTTCATGGTGTCGAAATCATCAAAGTCCCGAAGAATCACCAGAGTCTTTGTAATCTCTTCTTCCACCTCATACTCAGTAACCAGTTCGTTATTGTTGTAGGTACGAATGACCATTCCCGAAGGAAGGGCATTACCGAACACGAACTTCACACCGTAGTACATACAGGCGGCTTCCTGCACGATAGTTACCATAGGGTTTGTGGTAAACTTACCGTCAGCGTCAGACTGCTGTTCTGAGATAAAACCTGTGTTCAGCGTCCTCTTACTTGCCGCCCGTGGCAGGAAGAACATTGTCCCGTCTGCCGTGGTGTAGTTACTTGCCAGTGTTGCATACTCATCTTTGGTGTCATCCGTCAGAATCTTCGCAACGTGGGAGTAATCGGTTTCACCATTACTGCTTGCCGCAGCTTCCGGGACGAAAGATGATTTAATCTGAATCGTACCGACTCTGGACTGTGACAGAACACAGCGGCAGGCATTGGCTATAATCTGCAATGCTTCCTTACAAGAAACACGGGGGATGGGGTTCTTCGTATACAGCTTTTTGAGTCGGGGGTCAACATAGTAGTCTTTCTCCCCGGCAGCTTTCAGAACCTCAATCGCCAGGTCATAATAGCTTTTGCCGTTCGGAGCATACAATCCTTTGTAATACTCCGTATCCATGTTACGGAACACGTCCTGGCAACGGATTGTTGCCGTGTAGTCATCGGACTCCCACTCAGAACAGAGCAGGTGATTTCCTCTGACCCATTCGATTTCATCAGAGTTCGGAAGCTGATACCCGTAGTAAATGTCCATCTCCTGTCCCGTTTCCAGGAAGTTGATAGCCGACTTCGGGTTGTCCACGTTGAAATACTTGTCATAGTTTTTCAGCGTTACTGAGAAATCAATCTGAGGAATGTCAGCACCAATCGGACTGACATAACTCTCAAGTGAAGAACTCATAACAGAATCGTTGTAGTACACCAGTCCGTAACCGAAACGGAAGGAGTAAATACGCAACCTGCTTCGGAAGTTCTTCATTTTATGAATCACCAGAGTCAGTGTGGTTACATTCTCAAGCACTTCCTCTGTAGTAAAAACAGCTTTGTCATTATCCCGGAACTCAACCTTTTGCCCGGTATTAGTGACAAAATCGAAATCAGTAGGATAATTCTCACCGAAGTTAATCGTGATACCTCTGAAATCAGTCGGAGCCGCATGAAGATTTATGGTCACTTCATACAGTCCGTCTGATACCAGATTCTTTCCTACCAACCCTGTGTTGTAGAACATTGCTCCCGGCTTGTTCCGTGGGAGAAAATACATAGAACCGTCAACCCTGGTAAAGTTCTCTTCCAGAGTGGCATATACCACATCGTCAGTTCCCTCATTAAACAGGTTGTCCGGGTTAGAGAAGTAGGCAAACTCTCCGCTGTCTACTCTGGCTTTCGCCTGCGCTTCCTGGTTGACAACTCCGAAAGAAATCATTATGTATGCTCTCTCACGGAGGGAGTCTTTCATGCTTGCCTTATACTCTTTGGATACCTTTTGCATAAAATCACTCTCCTACGTCAATCAGATTCACCTTGCAATTCCTGTAGTGTGTCGGGTGACCGTCCTCATCCACCCAGTAGGGTTCAGCCGTTCGGTTACCGCAGTACATTTTGATGGTCTTAGGTGCATTGCTTACAGGGTCAATAAAAGTTACATTTACAAAGAAGTTATCAAGGATACTCAGTATCTTTGACCACTGTTCGGCAGTGAGCCATGACCATTCCAGATTGTCAATCTTGTATTGGTCACGTCCGATACGCTGACCCACCACCGTACCGTTTGCGTTACGCCCGGAATCTACAAGAGTGGTCACCGTAGGGGTGACACCTCTCTTGCAGGGAGGTAACGCATAACCGTTGATTGCCAGATAAGCCATTACACATTACCTCCTTATCCCGTAAAGCTATAGCCATTGGCTTTCTTCTGAGTGGTCACAGCGTCAGTCACCACACGGTTACCAACCTGCACCACGGTTTTCTCTTTCTTATCAGCCTGCCTACGCATATCATCAGCCATCTGAACCATGGTCGGTTCAACGTACTCATGGTAGAAATCTTCCATGGCTTCACGGAAGCCCGTTGCGGAAACCTCCGTGCTGCTCTGTACGTTAGAAGAAATAGACCGGGAGAATGCGGCAGAGTCATAATATTTCAGAGCGGAAGTATCAACTGCCAGTGCCATTGTCGGACTGAAATTCGTGAAGGAATCAGCCCATGTGCCGACTACAGACTTCGTACTCTTACCCACCTGGGCAATCGCATTGTTGAAACCTGCAACGGCAAAACCACCAATCTCATAAAAGACCTTAGACGGGGAGTTTACATCCAACTTGTCCTTGAACCAGGAAATAATTGAACTACCCCAGGAAGAGATTGTACTTTTGCAAGTATGGTACAATTCACCAATACCGTTCTTAAAACCACTCACTACGTCAGAAGCTACATTGTAGAAACCGTTGTAGGAGCAATGTGCTGTGAACCAACTTTTCACGCTACTACCGAAGGTACTCATGTTACCCTGCGCCGCAGTGTAGTACCCGCCGATTCTGTTCTTGAATCCATCAACCACACTGGTTGCGAAGCCAGAGAATGCAGAAGCGGAAGCAATACCAGAGAACCAGTTCTTCACATTGCTTGCCCAAGTGGTCATATTGCTCTTCGTATTCACATACGCAGAACCAATCTTATCCTTGAACCCGGTCACCACATTATTCGCAAAGGTCTGGAAGTTTGTAGAGTTCACACCGCCGAAGCCGCTGTTCGTAAACCACTCCTTCACATTCGTAGCCCAGGTAACCATGTTGGACTTCGTAGTGGTGTAGGTGGAACCTACCTTTGTACGGAAGCCCTCAATGACATTCCCGGCAAACGTCTGGAAGTTCGTAGAGTTTACGCCACCGAAGGAACTATTGGTGAACCATTCTTTAATCTTACTTGCCCAGGTGGTCACGTTCGTTTTGGTATTGGTATAAGCACTACCGACTTTGGTTCGGAAACCTTCAATCGTGTTGTTCGCAAAAGTACTGAAAGTATCGCTGTTCACTCCACCAAAAGAGTTGTTGCAGAACCATTCTTTCACTTTGCCTGCCCAGGTGGTTACATTAGACTTAACCGTGGTATAAGTACCACCAATCTTGTCTTTGAAACTGCTTACGATATTGCCGCCGATTTCCTTGAAATGCTCAACAATACCCTTGCCGTCCTCACCCTTTGTGAACCACTCAATGACCTTGCCTGCCCATTCCTTAACCTTGCCTGCAATCTCACTGAACTTATTAATTCCCTGTAAGAAACCTTCGACAACATAACCGCCCATCTCCTTCATTACTGTAGAAGGAGAGTGAATACCGAAGCATTCTTTGAATCCGTCAATGAACGGGTCAAATACGTTCTCCTTAATCCACTTGCCGATATTCTTAATGCCATCCCAGATACCCTCAAGCAGACCCGCTACCCAATCAAGACCGCACTTCTTCGTGCCGTCATCATTGGTGAGATATTCCTGGAAATACCCAGTAATGTCCTCCCAGATACCCTGCACGAACCCTGCGATAAAGCTAACCGCAGCCGCCAGAGCAGAACCAAGTAACTTAAAGAAACTCTGTGCCACACCTGCAAAGTCAATGCCCTTAATACAAGCCTTGAGATTCTTCCACAGGTCTTTACCCATCTTGTTCCACTTATAGCTTGCAATCCACTCCTGGGCTTCATTGAATGCACCCTTCAAGAAATTGCCAATGCTCTTTCCCACAAGGCTCCAATTCAAACCGCCAAGCAAACCAATCATAAAATCAAGGGCTACCGTGATACCACGCACCAGAAGTCTGCCAAGGTATGTGAAGTCGATTTCCTCCATTGCACCATTCAGCAGTTCTGCTATATGGTTACCCAGGTTCTTGAAGTCCGCTGTCTTTAAGAACCAGTATGCTGTCTGTATTGTACCGTTCAGTCCGTAGCCAATCTTATGACCAATACCAGACCAATCAATGCTATCCACAATCTCATTGAACTTTTCGCCCAGTAGAGTACCCAGACTCTTCCAGTCACCTGCGTCCAGTGCCGCTTTCAGCTTATCGGTAAATTCGGAAATGCTACTGTCAATCGGCACGGTTTCAAACATATCACCGTAGTTCTTACCACCAGAGCCGCTTCCGCTATTGGAATCGTTCTTACTGATAATGTTCAGTTCATCAATGCCAACCGTAGCGTCCTTAATATCCTTCGCTGCTTTCTTCGCAGACTTACCCGCACCAGAAATAGAATCGCCATAGGAAGCTGCCGCTTTCTTCGCCTTCGTGAAGGTGGTTGCACCAGACAGACGGGCGAAAAACTGATTGACGATATTCAGCAGTGCTGCAAACTTATCAATCAGAGCGTCCACCGCAGGAGCAATCATATTGATGAGCGGAGCCACCATAGCACCCATACTGTTCTTGAGGTACTGGAAACTGGTTGCCAGACTGTCCATACTTCCCTTGAACGTACCGCCCATGAGGGAACTGTACATATACAAATTCTGAATACCTTCCTTCATTGCAGCCGTAAGCTGTGCAAAGAAGAATCGAATTGCACGGTACATTGCAATACGCTTTAAGGAAGAAAACAACTGACCCATGCCCGAAGTTGTTTGCTTTACCTTGCTACTTAGTTTGGAGCCGATAGTGCTTCCCAGTGTCTTACAGGCATTCACTGCTGATTTTGCCGCAGTGCTTACTCCCTTCAAGGCGGCTTGAAATGCTTTCAGAGCAACACCACCTACAGCAGAAAATGCTCTTGAGAACACACCACCTACACCTTGCAGAACACCAAGGAATCCCCTGGTCTGCGTAGCGGCAGCGGTTATCCGGGAAATATACTGGGTAATACCAGAGGTTGCCGCTGTAGCCGCCGCACCTGCGCTTGTAGCACCCGCAGGGTCAGCAGGAGCCGCAGTCCCAGTAGGTGTAGCCGTCTGGTTCCCAGTAATATTTCTCATATTCGGAATCTGAATGCCCTGCATATTCTGTAGAGCAGTGCTGAGTGCTTCAACCTTTTCCACACCAGACCAGTCCAGACTATCCAGAGAAGCACCGATTTCAGTTATTCTCTTAGAGATTGTGGAGGAAATCTTGACATTACTCAGAGAGTTAAGGCTTTTCGTCAAATCTTCAATCTTCTCAATCCCGGACATACTCAGCTTCGCATTGCTGATTGCGTCCAGTTTCTTGTTGATATTGTTCAGACCTGCACCGCCTTTGGTTGCTGCTTTCAGCTTATTGAAGCTGTTAATCAGAGCGTCTACACCTTTAGCGGCATTTTCGGACTTCGCTTCAATTTGAAACTCAAGACCTTCAATCTCAACTGCCATGATTTATTCCTCCTTCCGTTTGAATTTTGAATTAACCCCTGCCATTATTTGCTTCATGGCTTCCTTACCTGCATTCAGCTTCTTGTGATTCTCTTCCTCTTGCTGCTGTCTATGACGTGCTTCGGTGAGAGGAATTGGAGCCTGCCTGTAAGGAATAGGCTTGTGCTTTTTGCTCATAGCGTTCAGTACCGGGGAAGCGTCAACCAACGCTTCATAGAAATACAGACCTTGCAACCAGAGTGCTTCATTTTGCCGCTCTTTGACCTTTTCATCCATATCCCTGTAGTACCGTGCCATCTCACAATCACCATCCCAGTAATCGTGATAGCCCATACCCAGACTCATGTAATAACCGCAGAGTTTTTCAAAAGTTTCCCCGTAACGATAAACAACGGGCAAGCGGCGGTTGCCGCCGCCCGTTGCAGCCTGGGAGTCCGAACCCGTTACCAGTTCGCTTCCCAACTCACGTTTTTTACCGCTTTCTCATCGGGTTCCTCCATCAGAGTCACAATCGGGTCATTGTACATCTCTGCCAACTTACCAATCAGTTCATCCTTATGGGGCATACCCGCATAAATCTTGTCAATCACATCCTGCTTCACGAAACGATGGTGCGCCTTGAATGCACCTGCAAAAAGAGCAGGAAGCAGAGTCATAGGCTTACGGTCAATGTCCTGTGCGACAAAGCCCTCATCCTCCATCTGCTTGACGGTACGCCTGGTAAACTCAAGCGTGTATTCCTTATCTTCATAGGTAAAAACAATCTGTTTAGCCATTGCTCAACTCTCCTTTAATTCTCAAAATTAAATGTAATCTTACTCTTCGCCCTCAGTGATAGGAGTGGACGGGGCAATCGTAATCGCCATACCACGAACCTCATTCACGCCGCCGCCAGTAACGTAGACGGACAGTTCGCCTGCAAACTTGAACTTGCCCTCAGAACCCGTAGGAGTCGGGGAACTTGCAGTCTCAGTGCCACCGAACCATACTGCGTATTCCTCGTTCTTACCCTCAAGGGCTTTCAGAGCCTTATACTCAGTGTGGTCATAGTTGGCATTAAAGGTCATGCCGTCATTGCTCTGGACACCATTCACATAGGTCTGCATTTTGTCAGACAGAGTGGTGGTTTCAAGCAGTTCCGGGTCACCGCCCAGGTCGGGGAACTCAGTAATGTCAAGCAGCTTCTCCCATGCCGTTTCCTTCTTGTGCATGAGGAAAGTCATATAAGTACTTGTAGCCATTTCACTTACCTCCTGTAAAAGTGTTTTCCATCGGTTGCCACACGGAAGCGGGCTGTAATCCGATAGATTGTTGCGTCCTCCATGTTCGGAACCGGGGTCATAGCCGTGCGCCTAAAATTCATGGAGTACAATGTGTCATTGATTTCTTTGATAATCTTCTTGCATTCTGTTTTCTTACCCTCTGCCTTATTGGAGTAGACATTGATTTCAAACATGGCAATGACCATATTCTCTTTCATGCTGCTGTCCTGCCACTCCGTAGGGATATAGCAGTCACTCTGGGTAATACTCACATGAGGAAAAGAAGAAGGTGATTTCACATATTCACTGGCAATATCAATCTTAGGGAATTTCTCTCTCAAGATTTTTGCAAGCCTTGTATAGACTTCGTTTTCGCAGTCAATCATGTGTAACACCTCCTTGCTATCTCTGCAAATTTCTCTTCCAACTCTCTGACTGTTTCGTACATACTCATGTTTGCAGGGTTGCCGTAGGTATGAACTTCACCTGCGTGTTTTCCCGTGGTAATAACTTCACCGTTAGAACCAGGGTCACCCGTGTAACGCCATCCCTTTTCAAGCCGTCCCAGTTTATAACCGTAGCCACCACGGGTGAAACCGTTCTTGCCTGCTTCCGGGTGATTGTCTGGGTACTTGACACCTGTGCCAAACTCAATAAAGAGGACTGAACTTCCTACAGCTACCACGGCTACTTTGTTGTTATCCCGGCTCTCTACAGACACGCTCACATCATTCGTACCGTCATAGACGGCTGTCTGGAACTTCGCTGTAGCTACCTGGACTCCCTCTTCGCAAAGGGCTTGTATGAATTTTTCAGTACACTCTTTCAACCACGTCTTGTAGTTCTTGAGTTCTTTAATGGCATTGTCAATGCTCTTTTCAGATAACGTAACTTTGATAACACGCTTGCTCACGATACGGTCACCTTGCTAATAGCATAAGAGATACTGTTAAGGGACTTTGCAACACGCCGTACCCTATAGTCACAGAGAGGATTGCCGTCATTTCCGAACTCTGGCTCCTTATCCACAAAGAGCAGGGTGTTTTCATCAATGGGGCAATTTGTATCATCAGTAATAAGTACCTTGTCATAGGACTCTAAGTTACCGAACATATTTACCTGGGCATATCCAGTCGCAGGCGAAACACTGCATTGCAGTTCAACAGGGCTTTCATAGCCCACCTGGTATTCACCAGTTTCATTCCCGTCATCATCCAGAAGTGGCTCCCTGCCTTTGTACAGGCAGTAATGCACGGGCTTGAGATTGCGCTTCATCAGCTTCATAGAATCACCCCCGCCATAGGAAGGATTCGCCGCAGCAGGGTAGGGGGAATGTCACCATCTTCATAAGAACGGGAAACGCCGTTTTCGCTGTGTGCTGTTTCACCCTCTGCCCCACGCTTATTCAGCATATAGGCGGCAATCTCAACATGAACCGTGTCATATTTTGCAGGAACCGTATCTGCTTCGCTATACGGGTATGCCCTGGCAAGCACTACACCCTTCGCCAGAATAAGATAGGTGGACAACACTTCGTCATCCGTTTCCTCTGTCATGCGTTTCAGCATTGTCAGTTTCTCTTCATCGGTCATCTTGTCCACCCTCCTTTCTCAACTTAGCCAGTAGTCTTGCCAATGTCTGCGGCATTTGCCACATAAACAGAACGGCTGTAAGCAGGCTTCTCAAAGGTAGTAGAGATACCAGTGAACTTGCCGTGATACCATTCGGGACCGTGGTCAAGACCAATCTGACCGAACAGCTGATACTTCTCACCTGCACCAGTCTTTGCAAGCGGCTCCAGGAAGAAGTTACCCTTGCCCGGAACAGGCTGATATACAGGTGCAAGCACGTCCAGGTTCAGAAGCATTGCAGTACCCGCAGGCAGGCACTCACCCAGATACAGGTAAACAACACCGATAGGAGTCACCACACTGGAAAGAGCGATACCGTTAATCTCACGGGCAGCGGGTACAACGGTAAGACCGTTCTGAACTGCGTCTGCATTGACCTGGAACAGAGTCACAGCGTCACACCACAGCACCAGACCATCAGTCGGGGCATTTGCGCCATAAATCTTCTTAACCATGTCAGCAATGTCCCACAGACCCAGGGGCTTCTTAGCCATCGCCATAGTGTTGGAACTGATAGCGTTTACCAAACCACGGGTCTTGTTCACTTCGTCATCCGTAGTTGCCTTGTTGTAGACACCGTTGATAAAGGTGTACTCAATATCACGGTTGACCTTCTGGATTTTTGCAGCAACCTGGAAATCCAGTTCACTGACAGGGTTGCCCTGCTGCTGTGCCACATTGATACCGCTCAGAGTACCCATGTTGCTCTGCTTACCATAAGAGATACCAACAGACTCCTGGAAAATCTGAGTCACATTGGTTTTCTGCTCACGCTTCACAACAGTAGCGTCCGGGGCAGTCAGAGAAGCGTTCTCGCTGATTGCAGGCTGAGAACCTGCACCGCCCGCAGTGTATTCCTGTCCAGTCACGAACTCAACGTGATTGGTAGTCTTTGCCTTAGAACCGATAATGGAACTAAGAGGGGTTCGGGTATTGCCCTTGTTGAAGAGCATACCGCTGTAATTCAGTACTTCAAAACTGGTTGCAAACGTATCTGCCATTGTCTTTTACCTCCAAAATTATTCTTTCATCTGATTGGCTTCATCCTGCGCTTTCAGACGTGTATAGTAGGCAACTGCGGTAAGATTGCCGCTTGCCTGGGCTTCTTCGATTTTCTTTGCGTAATCCATGCCGCCCGTACCTTCGGAACCCGCAGCAGGTCTGGGAGTTTTCTTCATCAGTTCAGCCTGGATTGCTTTCTCACGGGACTCATTGAACTTAGCCTGGTTCGCCATCACGGTATCCATATCACCGTCAACCATTGCAACAGCAGTGCTGTCAGCAAGTTTTTCATCGTAACCCATAGTAATCAGTTTCGCTTTCTTATCAGAAAGAGCGAAAGAACGCTTGAGGTCGGCATTTTCCTGGGTCAGCTTGTCCATAGCGGCTTTCTGTTCAGCGGCAGCGGCTTCATCCGCAGTCTGTTTACCTCTAAGCTGCTTCTTGTAGTCAGCGGCTTCGGAGTTCGCTTTGGAAAGCTGTGCTTTCAGCTTATCAAGTTCAGCCGTATTGCTCTGACCCGCTCCTGCGGTCTGCAATGCAGTAGAAATCTCTTCCTCAGTCATACCTTCCTTGTAGGCTTCTCCAAGCAAATCACTTAAATAACTCATAATAAAAGTCCTCCTTGCGTTTAATCGGTGGTTCACTCCACACTGTTTTCCGTTTTATCCTCTTGTCTGAGTTTGCGATTTAGGTTTTCCCTAACCATATCCACAGGTCAGTCCTGCGAGGTATCTGTTTCAAATTGCAGCACACAGCGGCAATTCACATTGTTCTCAGCCTTTGTGAAACCGCCCGGTCTTGCCGCATGGTCACCATCAAAGGTGTAGAACTCTTCATCCAGTGCCACGCTCATACCCTCAAGGTACTTGTGTGTATCCCGGACTTTTTCATCACGGACGGTAACCCACTTCTTAGATACGCCCAGTCCTCTTTCAGACTGGAACACATAAGCCCCGTCCTCTTCGGCTGCATTGAATACCCTGTGATATTCCGACTCAGCCAAGGTCTGCAACCCTGCCAAATCTCCTGCTGTCACATGGTCTGCAACCCTGTCCTCAAAGGTCTTGCCATCAATCACCATGAAGATTGCATCATACATGGAGTCCGTATCAACCGTAAGGTCATAGGCAAGCATATCCGCTGTAGCCACAATCCCTTGCTGATACGCCTTGATAAGTAAGGACAATAAATCATCCGCAATCTGGTTTACCTTTGAAGTCATGTCTTTGCCAGAAGCGGTATAGTAGCTTGTGGAAGTCAGTACATTGAGTTCATCAAGCGTAGTCACATACGCCGAAAAAGTGTTGTCATTCATAAGCAAAATAAAAAGGGACTATGAGTTCATCACTCACAGTCCCATTGGACTAACCAGAACCTTTGTCCCGGCTTACTCTTTCATTCTCATTTTTCGCTTGATTTCAACAATGGTAATCTTACCCTGCTCAATCAGTACTTCCACTCTGCTCCCGTGTTTGAGCAGATTTTCCATCTGCTGCACCATTTCCTGCGTTATTACTGGGGTCATCAGAATTTCCCTCCTTCATTTCATTCTGCTTTTCAAGCAACTCTTGTGCTTTGCGCTCCTGTTCCTCTGCATATTCCGCACTTAATGTGTATGCAAGGTCAGAGTCAACGAACAGTCCGCAATGCTCAAAGGCAAGCCGTGGGTGAATTTTCGTGTTCTTCAACATGAGGTCAAGCACCTGGGCTTTTTGCAGAATGTTTTCATAGTTACGTCTGGTAAAGCGAATTTCGATATTGCAAACCTTCAAGTCCATACCTTTCAGAGTTTTGCAGATATTCAAAATCAGCTTGAGGAAAGTCCTCTCACTCTTCTTGAACATCAATTCGCTGTCTTTTGCCCTGGCTTCGGCAGCAGACCAACCGTCACGCATGATAACCGCAGACCCGGTATCACTTGTGGAAGAACCACCGTTGCGGTTCGGCATACCACAGATTGTCAATACCGTCTGGTACATATGGTCAACCAGGGTTTGTGTTTCTCCCTGGTTCAGCGTACTGGTCAGATAACTGACCTCTGCCTTTAACTGCGGGTCAATATCCCGGAACTTAATAGCCCCTTCCTCACGCAGCTTGTCATAATCATCGGACGAAATATCCACATTATGAAAAAGCATGAGTGCCTGGATGAACTGTTCAACACCATCCTGGCGGTTGCTGTCCGTAAGGTTGATTGCGTCAAGCAGGGGAATAACCAACTCAAACGCACCAATACGGGCAAGGTTCAACGGGTATTCGATAATGGGAATGTCACCCAAAATATGCGGCTCTGCCTTAATAATCTGGGACTCAACAATCTCAAAATACTCATGGTCAGAGTAACAACTGTAGTGAACCAGTCCGTTATCATCCACCACATACTTGACACCAAGCAGCGGCTTATTGCCCAGACCGTTGTTATACACTACGAAAGTATTACGGGGGTCAAGGGTATAGATTTCAAACGGGGAGTCATCATCCTCACCGACTGCTTCATCGGGAAGTACCATGCGGAAGGACGTACCGCAGATATGAAACCAGTCTGCCAGTTCCTTATCCTTTGCGGGTTTCTCTTCGGCAAAAACAAATTCGTTAAGCTGATTGATTGCGTCTGCAATATTCTCAGCGTTACCACGGGATACATACTGTAGTGGTTCGCCCATCAAATATCCCGACTTGAAGGACACGATTTCATTTGCCCGGTTCTCTACGATTTTGTTACAAATCTCTGGACGAACCTGCTTCTCACGATTGAGAATAGGCTGCAATCCCCGGTAGTAATACCAGAGATACTGAATTTCACTGCGGTTCTCCCAATGATAAGGAAGTGCCTTGTTAAGAATAGCAACTACATTCTCAATGGTCACTTCGGTTTCATCGGACTTAATCATTCGTCTACCATATAGACCGAAAGACACACAAGCCACCTCCTATCCTATATTTCTACTGTAATTATAGCACTCTTCAATGCTTATTTCAAGTAATTTCTTGAGTATAACCATTGAAGAGTTTTTGAGTAAATTTAACATGGACGCTTGAATACCTCCACCTTTGCACCCACCAGTCCACGCAGTTCATTCTCAAGCAAAGAAAGAGAGTCGGGTGCGTCATCGTGCGGCACTTTACCAGACCGGGTGTAGGTTGTGACCTGCTTCATAAACATGGCATACTGACTGTTCCGTGCATAGAGTGACGGGTCTTTGAAGTAAAAGTGTTTGATAATGTTATCAGAAGCGAACTCGATACGGGTCTGCTTATTGCTGATAGTCCTCTTCGTTCGGATATTGCAGACATACTTTCGGTCAGTCAAAATCTGTTGTACATCCCTGGCAAAATATGTACCTGCATTATTCGACTCAAAGGTTCCTGCCACCACAAGATTGTCCATCAGAGCCTTTGCACACTCTGGCTTCGTAACCTCTGGCGGGGAGTCATCGAACACTACATCCACAATGTAGACCTCATCTCCGTACACCGCAGCAATCGGCATAGAGCAATAGTCAGCACCCTTGTCTGCTGTATCACAGACGGCAATGATACTGTCTGGCTCACGGTCTACAGGGAGTTCAAAGTATCGGTTCAAGGACGCTTCCGGGAAAAGAATGCCCTTCGCTTCAAACGGCTGCTGCTGAAACTCAGATTCAAACTGTTCTGCCGAAAGCATTTCTCTCTGGTCACGGAAGTACTGCGTGGTGAAAACCTTCCTGCCCTCACGAATGTATTCAAAGTTACTCTCATCTGTCACTGGGTCAAGAGCCGGGGTTTCAATAATCTTGCACCGCTTACCCTGCTTCCGCATTTCCTCCTGCAAGTGACCGATAGGGTCATACAGAGAATATCGTGTACCACAAATAACGATAGGCGTACCCTCAATGGCACGTCCGATAATATCACCCGAAATAACCTCCCACTTGTCATCAAGCCGCTGTCTGTTCTTCGCTTCCTCACGTCCCTCTACGCAGTCATCAAGGTAAAGAAGGTTAGTTGCTTCCGAAAGACCTACCTGCCGTGCGTCAATAGAACGGCACATGACCGTAGGGAATCGGGACTTGTGCAGAAGGTTGATGACCTTCGTATCAGCATTGGTTTGTACCAGTTTGCTCTCTGGGAAAATATCATAAAAATGATAATCGTTCGGCTGCTGAATGTACTCAAGGCAACCTTTGTAGAAAGACTGAACAAGGTCATCGCCTGTACCCTCCATCAGCGTAGAGCGGTCTGGAAATTTACCAGAAAGCATATTCGTAAAGTTAATACCAAGCTGAGACTTACCACATCGTTTCGGCATGGAAATGGACAGAAAATCCAGTTTTCCCTCAAGAACTTCCTGGTATCCTTCCACATATCGTCTAAGGTAATGACGGCGGGGCAGGTAGAACTTCTTATCAAGTGGCTTACCGTACTCCACCGCCTGTAAGTATGCGTCAAAATAATGGGGCGCACAAAACAGCAAGGAACGAAACAGCAGATTGTCAAATTCCTCTGCCGTCTTAAAATCCCTGGTATCTACTGCCAGTTTCAGTCCCGCTCTGATTTCCTCCTGCAAAGCCTGGTTCCATTCGTGAGCCAGTCGGAACTCTGTACCCTCATAGTCACGGCACAGGGCGAACTTATCATCATAGGCTGCAACATCAAGCGGACTCTTTAAGATAGCCCGGTCAATGCTACTTTTCATCTTACTATAATCCATACATACCTCCGTAAACAAAAAAAAATGGAACCGTCAATTAAGACAGTCCCATTGGACAAAACCGCAACTTACTTGCAGTTACATATTAACTTAAAAGGCAGGCTCAAGCACCATACCACAGGTCTGACTACAATGTTCCAGGTGACCCATGCACAAAGCCAGAAAAAGGATTTAATGCACCACCACAGGAACCATAGACAGCAGAACAAAATATAGAACATGGTTTCACCCTCCTTTCTCTCAGCGTGGTAGGGTAAATCAGAAAATCTGTATAAGTTTTCTTAGTAGAGTCCTTACTATAAAAACTTAGTGAAAAATTCGATTTTACCCTACCACGTCTGTCTGACCAACCTCATATCCCCCTTCGGGGGTAGGCGTTTCTTCGGGAACAACCACGATTTTATATCCCATAACGCTCAACATATCACCCAGTTTTGCAACTGTAGTGTTATCGCTCTTCTTCGGGTTCAGTCTATCCCAGAGAGCCGCCTGCGTAATACCCAAGGTCTTTGCCATCTCAGCATTCGTTATATCATGCTCTGTCATCAGAGTCTTAATCAGTTCTTTTGAAGTCATACGTTTTCCTCCTGTTCAAGATAAGGATAGCATTAAAGTTCTATCTTGTCAAGTTATATCTTGAATCTTTTTTATTTTTGCGGGATTTTCCAGGCTCACCCGCCCCAGCTGCCGGGGGTCTATATCCCCCGCCGGGGGTCTGTCCGCAGAATGACCGGGATAGCTTGCACCACAGGCAGAACGGCGGGACGTTGTGAAAAAGTTTGAAAGAATTTCAAGAAATATCTTGACAATAAAGATATATCTTGATATACTTGTATCAAGATAAAACTTGATAAACAAGTTTGAAACCACAGCCGCCCGCCAGGGCAGCGCAAACAAACAGGAGGCAACACCATGAAAAAGACTTTCAACTTCGGAAAAATCAAATACACCAATCAGAAAAAAGCCGTTAATCTGGTAACTATTGACGTAGAACTTCGCCGCTGTGGTGGTGAAACTACTTTCACAGTTGACCGCAAGACGGGAGAAAAGACCATAACTGGAAAAACCCCCGAATATGTGGAATTGTCCATTTGCGGCAGCATCTGGGACTCCCGGCATTATGACATTGTATGTGGTGGTCAGTGCTTGGACACAATCGCAGAGTATAAAGAACAGCTTGAGGATAAAGAAGTTTTTGAAACCCTTTATGACCTTTGGAAAAAATACCATTTGAACGGTATGCACGCAGGCACACCCGAACAGGAAGCCGCCATTGATAATTGGAAAGCCCAGGGGAACCGCTACGAATATACCGCAGTTTGTGAAATGCTCAAAGCCTGCGGGTTGTATGAGGTCAACTATACAGGGCTTTCAGTTGGTAGAAGATATAACAACGAACCGTATAAATACGGTCATGGGTGGTTAGTTCAAGAATTACCCGCTAATGTGCTTTTGAGAATTGAGCATTTGTTGTCAGTTTAACACGTTGCGCCGTGTATAAATAGCCAGTCAGGGCGCAAGCGTCCCGGCTCTGCCGGGGGTCTGGGGTAGAATGTAGGCTTTCAAACCTGCACCACAGAAAGAACCGCATACAATAGCAAAATGCACAAATAGGAGGTATAAATCATGCGAAAATATATATTTACCGAAAAAAGCCATACATTCAAGCGGATTAACAAAAAGACCGCCCGCACAGCCTATAAAAACGGCTTAACCGTTATTATTTGCCCGTGCAACTTACGCCCGTTCACACCCTGGCATAATGAACACAGGTTAAACAGAAAAGACCGGGCGCAATTCGTAATTGATGAAATCGGAGTTATAAACGATTTTAATAACTTGGTTAATTCGTTTGAATACTATAATTGTATCAATTCCGAAACGGGCAAATACAGCGCTTTTTATATCCCGGTTTGCACCGTAGACAGGTTCACAGGTGAAGCACCAACACCCGCCACACTGGGAACCGTGGAGCAATACGATTATAGCTATATGCAGCAGTAAACCACAGCCCCGGACAGCTTCACCGCCTGCCGGGGCTTATTTCATAGAATGGAAGGTATAGAACATTGATTAAAAAGACTTGGGAAACGCCGCAGGGCAGTTATTATAATCTATTTTCCGATATGCTAAAACAGCCGCATTTGCTTGTAGCGGGGGCAACGGGCAGCGGTAAAAGCGTTGTTATAAATGGCATTATCATAACGGCATTAAAGGACAGCCCCGCCGCCGTGCAATTTATCTTTATAGACCCGAAACGGGTTGAACTTGTAGACTATAGACCGTTACCGCATACCCTCAAATATGCCAGTGAACCGGGGGACATGGTACAGGCTTTACAACTTGCCATTGACACGACAGAACGCCGCTATAAAGATATGCAACGGCAGCACGTCAAACAGTACCCAGGCGGGGCGGTGTATGTGGTCATTGACGAACTGGCGGACTTGATGACCACAAACAGGAAAGCGGTACAGCCTATTATACAACGCCTTGCACAGATAGGCAGAGCCGCAAACGTGCATATAATAGCCGCTACACAGTGCCCGCTATCCGCTGTTATCCCTACCCCTATAAAAGTAAACTTTGATAGTCGTGTAGGACTCAGAACCCGCAGCAAGCAAGACAGTCGTAATATTTTAGGGCTTCCAGGGTGCGAAACTCTGCCCCGTTACGGTCAAGGGTATTACATGACCCCGGCAGGCTTGCAACTGTATAATATACCTATGTACAGCCCCGCAGAGGTGCAACGGCTTGTAGATTATTGGAAGCACCACAGCCGCCCCCGCTTGCGATGGTTATAACACACGAAACCCCGGACAGGTTCACAGCCTGCCGGGGTTCTTTTATGTCTATTTGCTTATACGCCCTCACAGCCCAGCAGAGCCGTCCAGGACGGGCGCAAGCCGTGCGGTGCTAGCTTATACCATGACGGGCAGAAAAGCCCGCAGAGGGGCGCAGAGCGTCCACGCCTGCACCACGGCAGCAGGACAGCACCACGGGCGGCGGGCGGTCTGTCCCCGTCCCACGCCTTGAAAACATGGTGAAACCCCGCAGCCTGGGCGGGCGGGTCTGCCGCAGGGCAGGCAGCAGGCGGGCAGGGGTTGCCGCCCTTCTGCCCCTTCTGCGACTTTTGAAATCAGTCTTTCTGCTCTTCTGTCCCTTCTGGGTTTTCTGCGATTTCTGTAAAACTTCCTTCTGCGACTTCTGAACCATCATAAGCACTCTCAAGGTATTTCTGCTCAAGGGCTTTCATGTCCTTCTGCTCTCCCAGAGGATTGTTCGGGGTCAGTACCATTTCTGTCTGGTCTTTCATGCCGTCATAGTTCTTCTGCCAGAAGATACCCGTGACAGGGTTCACCTTGCCGTCCTGCATAAGACCCTCACGAAAAACGCCGCAGAACTGGCGAACTTTTTTGATAAAGTCAGTGCGGGCAGGATTCCCCTTCGTGACGTTCTCCCACTCCCACGCCTGTTCCTTCGTGATACCAATAGCCATATATGCAGCCTGGTTGCCCACCTTCATATCCCATTCAGAACACTTCTGCACATAATTCAAGAATCGTCTTTCCATTTCTGGCACATCCTGCAAGTCCAGCGGCTCCTTCGGCATAATCTCCATCATAAAGGCAGTCACCTTCGCATTGTACCCTTCTGGCATTTCTACCTTCTGAGACTGCATGATAGGACTGTTCTCTCTGGCTTTCACCAGATTCTTAGGACTGCTTTTTTGATACCCTTCTGTTCTTCTGGGCTTTCTGTCCCGGCTTCCCTTCGGTCTGCCCATCTTCTTCTCTTCTGCCATTGTCCTTCTGCACCTCCTTCTGCTTTGCTTCTTCCTGCTCACGCTTCCATCTTTCTACATAAGACTCCATGTCTATCTCCTTTCTGTCTGGCATGAGGTTGGTAGGGCAAATTCAATTTTTACAGTAAGTTTTTATAGATACGCGCGTACTAAGAAAACTTATAGTAAAATCTTATTTTACCCTACCAACCCTACTAATTTTGCCTTAAAGCTACTCCATAATAGAACAAAACGCCCTGGGTAACTGCCTTATCTGCATACCATTCCGGGTGTGCGGTCAGTTCTGCATTGAATTTCTTCATGCTGCACACATAATACCCATTGCCCTTGCACCACATCTTGTAGTTATCATAGAGGGACTTCGCACGGGTCTTACCTTCTGCGTTACGCTCACACTTCTCTTCCAGGAATTGCAGTACCAGGTCATTATCCTTTTCATACTGCTTAATGACTTTCTGCATACCCTGGGACATTTTCAGCCCGAAGCGGATATACTTGAAGTAGCCTGCTACCAACCATGTAAAGATACCCCGCATTGCTTCTGGGGTTTCAAAATAGTCCTTGAGTCCCTTGTCCTGTTCCTCATCTGTGAAGTGACGATTGAACTCAATAACACGCACACGGTCAGATGCAAACAAAGATTTATCCTTTACCGAAGGGAGGTCATTACAGGACAGCCACATAGTAAACTGCGGCTTGAATGTGATAGCCGACTGATACAATTCACGGGCGGTAATGTCCTCACCACCTGTGTACTGTTTAATCGTGGCTTCATCCAGTTTGCCTGCGGTATCTGACTCACTCATGGTAACCATACGCTTACCTTTCAGCTTTGCCAGTACTGGGTTCGCTGCTTCTGCGTTCTTCTGGCGGTCACCACGGCAGATAAGTTCCACGGGAGCCACGGTTGAATAGTCACCAAGTAGGTGCTGAATGGCGTCAAGCATGGTACTTTTGCCGTTGCGGGTGGTCTTGCCATGGAGGATGAACATACATTCTTCCTTGCTTGTACCTAAGATTGAATAACCCAAAGCCCTCTGCAAATAGTCTGCCTTGTCTGCTTCGTTCTGGGTAACTTCCTTGATGAACTGTTCCCATCGTGGGCAAGTAACTTCCTGCAATGTGTATTCAAAATTAGTCTGCATGGTCAAGAAATCATCCCACCTATGCTCACGGAACTTCATGTGTTCCAGGTCATAAGTACCGTTCAGACAGTTAATCAGATAGGGGTGAGTGTCAAACTGCGCCGCCGCAATCTTCATGCTATCCGCAGCGTCCTTCATAAGACGGTCACGGAAGCGGCGGTCACCCATCTTCCCCACAAAAGCCATGTACTGCTTGCGCTTTTCCTCATCGGTAATTTCTCCGCAGTACAGAGCCATAAGTCGCACAAACTCCTTAATCTTTGCAGAAACCAGAAGCGCACCCACATCCTTGTGCCACTTGCCAGTCTCATAGGTGTACCAGGACTTTGCTTCGGGGCAGTAGCGGGTGTCATTCTGATAGCACTCAGAGAAGAGGTCAGCCATGCCCGCTTCATCCCAGGAATACCCAGTGGAATCATCCTGGTAGGCAGTTTCCGGGTGGTGGTCTTTAATGTAATACAGCTTTCTGCTTATGTCCTCAGAGGTGATATACCTGCCATTGGACAACTGAAATAACTCATCACTCACTCTTCTGTACCTCCTTCCTCTCTTTGTAATCGTTACACTTCGGGGTGCAGCTATAACATAAATCGTATTTCAAATCGCAACACAGGTTCCAGTCACCGCCACCGATGAAGTGTGAACAGGTTGCACAAGTGTCTTTCTCACCATTCATCGTCATAATCTCCTTCCAATGTATTGTGAGGACAGCCAGGACAACTGCTTACCCATTCTCCGTTTTCATCCAAGTGGTAGTCATCACCGTATCCTCCGCATTCATAGCAATAATCGTAGTCATCCATGGTTCTTTTCCTCCTTCATTATTTCTTCCCAGTCGGGTTCTGGCTCTAACGGACATTGATACCACTTCTCAAGTGAAGGACAGGTACATCCAAGGTCAGAGTCATACCAACCACACCTGCAATCAAAGCAGGGATTTCCAGTTTCTCTTCTCATCGTCTGTACCTCGTCACGCTTTCTGTAATGGTTTGCAGTTCTCGGTCATCAAGTGGCGGCTTGCACTGAGTCATGTTGACAAATTTCAGTTCCGCATAAATCTGTGCCGGGGTGTAGCCCGTGTTGTGCATTGCTCCTGCCAGGGAAGTGAGTGACAGGTTTCTGCCCCCGGAAGCAATCGGCGGGTAATCGGGGCGAACTGGAATCTTGCCGCCCTCTGGCTTGTTGAACTTCGGAGTGTATATCTTCTGTACCAGTGCAGACTTCCCGCCGTTCTCTTTCTCAACCTCTTTGAAGTACTTCTTCACCACATAATCAATGGCTTCCTGATTCTCAATGATGGTTGGAAAGATAAGCTGCTTCCCGGTCATAATGAAGAACCTGCGGGCTTTGTAAATCTCAACACCTGCAAGGTTGTTTTTACCATGGAAGGGAAGTGCACCCCGTAGCAGGATATGTACGCCACGTCCGCTTCTGGACTTCTCTGTGTAGGACTTGCAGGCGGTCATAATATCGGCGCAGAGAGGGGTCATAAGACCGTCCTCAAAGCCTGCGTCAATATCAATGCCAACCAGTCCGTTGTCTGCGAACACAAATCCCAGGTTGTCATAATAGCCGTTCTCTACTGCCCACTCTGCCTGCTCAAAGGAACTCCATGTATCCGGGGCAGTAGAGGAAGCGGCTTTCTTCTCAAAGGCTTTCATGGGAATTTTGGAGTTATCCCAGGCACACACCCACTGATTCATATTCTTTAATTCCTCTGGTATTTTGGAATAATCCTTCATTCCCACACTCTCCTTATCCTGTGATTAACTGACTGTACGGCAGGGTTTCCACCCACTTGCAGAACTCACGCCACTCATCCAGTTTGTGATTCTGGCGGGAATGGTACATATTCTTGAGAACGGCGTAGTTAAGCTGTACGGTTCTCTTCTGGTTGTAGCAGGTCGGTAGCATCTGAATCATCTGCCACCAATCCTTCTTATCCTTCCTCTGCAAGAAATCCAGACGGGCATTATTCATAGCGTCAATGACCATGCTGAACACAATGAGGTTCGTAGCGGAGAGGTGTTCCGTGCTGAAATCGCTCAGAACGAACTCTTTTGCCTGGATTTTGTGCATAGTGGAACAGGAGTTTGCCACAGTGCCTACCTTGTAGGTATCGTATTCCTTCCACCAGTACAGGGGGGCGGTAATGTCTGCGGTCACGGTAATCATACGCAGGTACTTTCCGTGGTCAGTTCCCGCAGCACCCAGGGTTTCCATCAGCTTCAAGTCATTGTCACCGACTGCGTAGCAGGCAAACGGAGTGCAGTCATGTTCCTTCGGATGACAGATACCGTCCCGGTCAATTACTCCGCATTTCCCACAATCTACAGCAGGATAGCTGTCTGACTTCTCCCAGGAGTTCTTCGGGTTTCTCATACCACGAATAGCCGCCTGCCATCCGTAGGTTTCGACTTCATCAATCTTTATCACAACTCGCACCATCCCTTCTGCGGACTCTCATGTAGTCCTTATAGTCCAGGTCATTCATCTTCGCTGCTCTGTGTAAAGCCTGCTTCTTAGTTCCCAGTGTGCCGGGGATAGGCTCTTTGCTGCCTACCTCATGCACATAATAACGGCTGCTGCCTTTCTGCTTTGATACGGTATATTTCAGAATCATCTTCTTCGCCTTTCTTTTCAGATTCTCTATAATGTAATCTGGTTCCAACTTGCATAAAACACTGAACCAGTCAGAATAAAAGAACCGTTCCAGTTCTGTGATATTGCAGTCTGTTGTCGGGGTGATAAACCCTGCTAATAAACTGAAATAATCGTCTACAGCCTGTTCCACAATCCCGAATCTGAGATTTTCCAGTCCAATGTCATGCAAGTTTCGTCCCCTCCCCATTACATAGACCTCCGTTCAGCAATCTCTGCCATCTTCGCAGCATTCAGACGGGTATCGCCATGAACACGGGAGTAAGACAGGTAACCGTTCATACGGTCAATCTTCGTGAGGTTGGTGCTGCCACAGACCGGGCAAACATCCATCTCAAGTTCCTGGTGTCCGCAGTCATCACAGTAAGCAAGGGAGAGGTTCACACCTTCGTAGAAACCAAGCTGCATTGCTCTGCGAACCAGAGTCTTGACTGCTTCACGGTTATAAGAAATCGGATAGCGAACGTACTGAATCTTGCCACCGTTGAACATATCCCAAAAACGCCCTTCAAGGTTTTGCTTTTCAATCGGGGTTAAGTCCTCAGTCACATGACAGTGGAAGGAATTGCTCACATACGGGCGGTCAGATACATTTTCGATAATGCCGTACTTCTTGCGGAACTGCTCAATCTGCAAACCACACAGGCTTTCAGCCGGGGTTCCGTAGATTGCATACAGCCAACCATCCTCATTCTTGAACTCCGTAACCTTCTGGTTGATATGCTGCATAACTTCCAGGGCAAACTCTCCGTCCTCTGCAATAGACTTTCCGTTGTATAGCCGCTGCAACTCATTCAGTGCTGTAATACCGAAGGAAGCTGTCATAGGTTTCAGCAGGGGTTTGATTTTGTCAGACGGTTTGAGGTGTCCACCGTATACGCCACCCTCACAGTACATGATAGGGTTGGTGCTTGCTTTCATCTCACCCAGATATTCATAGGTACGCTTGTGAACCCCTCTAATCATTTCCAGGTAGTAGTCCAGGACTTCATAGAAGTCACGGTTTTCGGCTCTGGCTTTTGCCAGAATCATAGGCAGGTGTAGAGAAACTGCACCGACATTGAAGCGTCCTACAAATACAGGCTTGTCATCTGCGTCCGCAGGCTTCATGCCGCCACGCTCAAACCACGGGGAGAGGAATGCACGGCAACCCATAGGGCTTATTACTCTACCGTACTTTTTGTACATCTCAGCCACATAACCGTCACCCGTAAGAGACAGCCAGTCGGGATACATAGTCTTGCTACTGCAATCAATACCTGCTTCAAACACATCCTCATTGAAGCCACCCTCACCGTGAAGGTTTTCGTCATAGAGGAAAACCAGTTTCGGGAACAGTACAGGCTTCTTGAATCCCGGCTTGCCCTCACCCTCCATGTGAACCTTGAGGAAAGTCTTGCTTGCCATCTTGCCAAACACATCAGTAGCCAGTCCAAAGGTCATAGTAATGAACGGATAATCGCCACGGGAGGAACCCACAGTGTTCAGCTTCATTTCAATACCCTGGAAGCCCTGTTCAAAATCACGCTGCACTTTGCTCATAGCCCAGTCCTTTGCGTCCTGGGTGAAGGTCTGCTGATTGCGGATTTCCATGTACTCAGTGCAGTATTTCTTGTAGGACTTCTCTGCATACGGAGCCAGAATCTTGTCCACTTCCGGAACAGTGAAGCCACCGTACTGCTGTGAAGCAGTAGCCAGGATAATATCTCCCAAAACGTCAAACGCAGTATCAAGGGTTTTCGGCTCATTGTACCAGACGTTGCCCATCTCAAAGCCGCCGCTCATAATAGAGGAAATGTCGCACAAGCAGCAGTTCATAGTGTCAAGGCGGGCTGACTGGTCATGGATATAAATGTATCCATCCTTGCAAGCCTGCAACTCATCATTGGTCATAAAGAACTTGCGGTACAGCCGCTTATTCAGTTCGTTGAAAATCAGACAACGTTTCGTGGCAACCAAGGTAGAGTCTGTGTTTGCGTTCTCCTTATCACCCAGAAAACGAATGGACTGAGATTTCTGATAGACCTCATCCATAATGTGAACAAAATCCTTCTTGAAGTTTCGGTAATCCCTGTAAGACTTCGCAATCTTCGGGTTGACCTCATCAAGAACCTGCTCCACAATATTGTGCATATCCGCAACGTGAACCCGTTCCGGGAAACGCTCAGTGACGATAGCCATAACCTTAGATACAATCTCATGGTACTGGGTATCGTCCAACTCAATCATTGCACGGGCGGCAGACTTGCTGACTGCATTGACAATCTTCTGACCGTCAAACGGCTCAATCGTGCCGTCCTTCTTAATTACTTTCATGGAGTATAACCCTCCCTTCCTTTAAGGACTGCGGGACATTGATAACTCTCTGGTTGGTGGAACCTGCCCAGTGATAACCCACGTCCTTTAATGCTTCTTCAAAACGTCCGTCCACCAGAACGTCAATGTAGTCCAGAATTGCTCTACAATAGAAGTTGTCAGCATTTATTTCTTCCCATGTGTACCCGGTATAGAGCCAGATAGTCTTGTGAGGGAAGAACTGTTTGACCTTCTTCACAAGCCATAAAATCTGACAACGATTAACGGGGTGCAGCGGGTCACCCCCGGAAAGGGTAAGACCGCTAATATAAGGTTTGCTTAACTCCGTGCAGATTTCATGGAAAGCTGCTTTGTCAAACTCAACCCCGTCTGTGAAATCCCAGGTGATAGGGTTCTGGCAGTTCTTGCAGTGGTGTGTACACCCTGCAACCCAGAGAACCACCCGTAACCCGTCACCATTGTTCATGTCATCGTGTGTGATATTGTGATAGTTCATCAAATATCGCCCGCTTTACGATGAAGGGAGTTCTCCACCGTAAAGCCCTCTGGGTAACGGGCTTTCAGCTTGTCAATGTTCATCTGCATAACCGTATCAATGTCCGTACCCAGTGCGTCACACGCTTCTGCAATCATCCAAAGACAATCTCCCAGTTCCTTTTCCATGTGTTCAAGGTTCACTTCATGTCCCTGGTACTTCTTCTGTAAGATACCTGCAACTTCTCCCGCTTCGCTATTCAGACCGAACACTGCATGATACAGACGGTCAGCCTTGCAATCGTAGGGAATGCTGCAAGTTCTGATAGCCAAAGCCTGGTATTCTTTACCTGTCATGGTTTAGTCCTCCTTCCATTCTTCCTTACTCAGAGGGGTATCGTTCATCTGGTCATGCGCTGCAAGGACGGCTACTACCGCAAGCAGCACTGCACCACAGATAAGTCCGATGATAAAAGTCAGAATTGCAATCAATACTGTTACCATGTCGGAGTCCTCCTTTAATCATTGTGTGTAATGTTGAACCCGTACTGAGGTAAGAAATTGATTTCATAATGGTACTTATCAACCCCGGCACCAGAAATATCTTCAACCACATAAAGCGTGTAGTCGTTCAGATACACAAAATGCTTCTGGTACACACCCTCACCGACTTCACAAATAATTTCCAGTTCGTTTGTGCTGTTATTGCTCAGAGAGAACGTACCCTCAAGCTGTAACAGAATGGTGTCGGTTCGTGCATTGATAACCGTCAGACGGCGGGTTACATTGAAGTTGTCGGCTTCCTTTCCGATATTGTAGGAAACCATGTCGGACTCCCGACTACAGCCTGTAAGCAGGCAGGCTCCCATTACCAGAGCCAAAAGTAATGCTACAAATTTCTTCATGCCATCCTCCTTTTAGAACTCGTCAAAGTGCTTGCGGATACTCTTATTTACCTTGTGGAAACCTACAATCTGCACCAGAAGCAGAATGAGGTAAAACGCTACCGCAAGAATTTCCGGGAGAAGTACTATCCACCATGCCCAGGTGATAACTCCCAGTAACTTCAAAACAACAAATACAATCGTCAGAACTTCCGTAAATCCCATTATCTTTTCCTCCTTAAATTTTGAAAATTCGTGCAGCCATCATGTCTGCGGTATGAGTCCACAGGACGTTAGGGTACTTCTCAATAGACTTCCCGTACTTGTCCCAGTTCTCCTTGTCATCAAAGGCTCCCATGTGCCAACGAATACAAGCCATTTCCTCATCTGTGAGGTCAACAATCTTCTGTGCCAGAATTACGGACTTGTCACCGTGTCCCGGCAGAAGAATGTCGGGGTTGTAGCTGTATGTGCCATCCGGGTTGTGAATGTACGAATCACACTTACAGAGGTCATGGAGCATACCCACAATGTAGGGGCTTGCCTTGCGCTTCCAGTTCAGACCCATCCTCTTTGTCAGAGAAAGCAGAGAAGAGGTTACAGTAAAGCTATGGTCAAACAGCCCGCCCTCATAGTTTCCGTGGTACTTCGTAGAAGCAGGAGCCGTAAAGAACCCCATTGCCATCAACTGATTTTTCAGACAGAACACATCCGTACTGGAAAGCCCACCGCTCATCAGCTTCTCAAACGCCTTGACACGCTTATCTCGTTCGCTCATACTCTTCATTCCTTTCATTCAATTTTATAGAATATATACCATTGGAGAGTTCAAAGCTATACTTCTCCCTCTCCGCAGGTCATTTAATTAACCCAGAATGCTGTCCAGGTCGAACTTCTTACCGCTTGCCTTTTCAGCAGGTGCAGCAGCCGGGGCAGTAGCCGCAGGCTTGCTTTCCTTCTTTGGTGCAGGGGTTTCCGCTTCGTCAAAGCCATCCGCAGGCTCCTTATCGCCCAGACGAACGAACTTGAGCATTTTGCCCGGAGTCTTGTTAGACTCAACCTCTTCATGGTCTACCTCACAGCGGATATAGTGACCAACAAGTTCCTCATGGTCAATCTCCGTCAGAGTGTAGTCATTCAGTGCAGTCTTTGCGAAGTAGCTGAAAGCATTCAGACCTCCCTGGTTCGGCTCACCGTCTGCATTCAGCAGAGAGAAGCGTTCAGTGTGCTTCTGACCCGAAGCAAGCTGCATAACAATCTCCATCTTGCCGAAGTCCTCTTTGTACTTGACCTCAACAATCTTAAAAACGTGGGTTCCCTTCGGAATAAGCGTGAAACCCTCACTCAGTCCAATCTTTGCCATTTTAAGTATCCTCCTTATAAGGTGTTTAATATATCCAGAGATTTCTTCTTGAGAGAATCAATGCTCTGAGTATCTGGTTTGTAAATCTGCTTGAATAGGTGTTCCAGAACCGTAACCACGATGGAATTTCCTGCCATCTTGTAAATCTGTGTTTTGGAAATACCATTCATTGCAAGCAGTTCATAATCTGAGTCTGAAAAACCCATTAACCGAAAATATTCTTTCGGAGTCAGTTTGCGGTATCTACTGTTTATCAGTACTTTCACCTCACGTCCCCCCCCCACTAACCGTTTTCAGTGTAGGGGAAAGACCTTCTGGCGAATAGATACGGTTCATCTGGTCATTGCCGTAGTGGTTCAAATCTGCTGCTTGAATTATCTTCATGGGCAAATCACCACCTTCGGGTCTTTATAGTCCCTTGACAGTAAGGTTGGACACGTCCCCCCCCCCTGTCTGCAATATGACCTGGATGATTACTGTCATGTCTTATGACGCTCTGGGTCTTTTCCTCAGATAAATAGAACTCTGTCGGGACTTCCTCATCTAAGAGGTCACCCATGCACATCTCAAGCGGAATAGTAGGAGGGAACTGGAAAGAGTGGTCATCCACGTCCTTACGGATGGAAACAATGAATACTCTCTCTCTCTCCCTTGTGGCACACCGTAGTCTGCGCTGTTGAGAACCTGCCAGTAGCAGTTATAGCCTGCATTATCCAGGCTTTCCAGTACGATAGAGAAGATAGAACTCATGCTCTTACTGGTAAGATTCTTTACGTTCTCGGCAATAGCCACTTTCGGTTTGCAATGTTCGATGATACGCAATGCGTCAAAGAACAATCCGCTTCGAGTTTTAGTGCCGTCCTCATTGACGAATCCACGCTTGTTTCCTGCAATGGAAATGTCCTGGCATGGGAAACCGTATGTAAGCAGGTCAATATCGGTCGGCAGAGCCTTTTCGTCCACTTTGGTTATATCCCCCAGATTCATACTTTCGGGAACGTGGTGCAGAAGAGAATAGGTTTTACTGGCGTATTTATCTACTTCGCAGTAAGCAAGCAGCTCATAGGGAATACCCAGATTATCCAGTGCTTTCTCAAACGCTCCAATCCCGCTAAAAAGACTGAGGTATCTTATCATGCGGACTCCTTTCTTTTCTTCGGGATCAACTTATATGTAGGGGTTTCAACCTCAGACATATATTTGTCCAGAACTCCGTCTTTTTTCATCGTATCGGTATCAAAGACCTGCTTTGTGCCGATACTCACAGAAGTAACAAAGTCATAAGTACTACCTTTGATAGTAACGGTCTTGTCACCCGGCTTGAACTGCTGCATACTTGCTGTCTTAATCAAGTCTTTCAGAGTTTTCAGACGCTTTTCATCCTTCTCAACGGTCTTTGTCACCTCTGCAATGTGAGTCATCAGTCCTTCGGCTTCTTTTACCATTGCTTCAAGGTCACTCTCTGGGGACAGGTTATTATCACGCAGGACTTTCAGAATGTCTGCGTCCGCTTTCTCATCGAACTTCGGAGAAACACCGCCCTCAACGTGGGTTTTCCACCACTTCTCAACCTTCTTGATGGTCTTTTTCAGTTCGGGATAACGCTCAGACAGCTTGAACGGACGAACGATGGTGTTCTCAGTACTACACTGATATGCGTCCGGGTTCTCATAATCCTTGTCACCCAGGAAACTACACACCATAATCACGTCATCTACACCCAGAAGGTACGCATAGAGCGCAGCCTGCAAAGCGTAGTACTCCGGGACATCCTCAACCCAGTCCTCAGACCTCTTCGTGGTTTTCATCTCAAGAACAGTAGTAGGCTTGCCGTCCTTGTCAACCAGAAGATAGTCCCACATACCACCGAAGATGGGACTGTCCTTGAAGAAGTCACCCCAGGTTTTCTGGAAATAGTCAGCCCCGTACACATCCGTAGGAGTGATGAGGTTGGTCATAAAATAGGACTTCTTCATAAACTCAGCCTGCTTCGGCTCAATCGTCTTACCTGCAACGGTATAGATTGTGTCCTCAAACGGCTCTTCGTAGGTTCTGGTGATTGCACACCAAGCGTTGAACGGGGTTGTCCACTTGTTCAGTCCCATAATCGCCGCAAAGCGTGTACCTGTAATCTTCTTAGGACGCTTCGGCGGGGTGATAGTGATGGTCTTATCCTCATTCCACTTCATTTTTCTTACCTCCTATGAACAGAAATCGTGTATCCACTTCCACGGACAATGCCGTGGTTACTGGGTTCTCATCGGCTTTTACCAAGTCACTCAAGTCAAACCCAAGGTTCTTGAGATATTCCATTGCCAGTTTTGCATTCTTCATATTGCTTACATTGGCAATCACATTCCTGTAGTTGTCGGTGATACCCTTAATCATTTCATTCTTTCTGGATTTGATACCCTTTCTGATTTCCGTTCTTCCGTCCTCAAACTCTTTAAGCAAACAGGAACGGATTTCAGCTTGAGAACTCATATTTGCCAGTTTGTAGGAGATAGAGCCGTAATATCCGCAGAGGGTATCAGTACCCGGATATTCAGATTTCACCTTCTCTTTGAAGGATTCAGTCAGACTATAAGCCTGCTGCATGAGAGCCGAAATAGCGGTTGCCGTAACGTCCAGACCGATTTTCTCATTCCTGTCTGCATAGTAAGTGTTGAGAGCCTTTTCACTCTGGGTTTCTACTTCGGCTAATGCCTTTTCGCTCTGCGACTCCAACCACTTAATGATTTGTCGTTTTGTCATTCTTTGCTTCCTCCAACTCAACGGCTTTGTTCAAATACCAGATTGCTTTCTGCAAATCCTCCATGCCGTTTTTCTTCTTGTGCCTGTAGACGTACTTGAGAGCGTTGCACACGCAGAAGTCCTGCGTGGCTTCTACTCCCTGGGTTTCCACCATAACGTCAATGCACTCAAACTTCCCGGTTTCATAATGAGCGGGATGGTTTACATTGTCAGCCATGACTCAGCCCTCCTTACTCACCGTAGGCGGCAATCATCTCACCAAGGTTCTGAATAAGCTGCTCACACGCTGCACGGGTGACATTGGTGAAGCCATTGGTTTTCATGGCAATCTGCTGAACAAACTCTTCCTGGTCGGAATCCTTGTCCATCAGAGTCTTGCAGGCTTCCTTGAGTGCCTTAATCTGCAACTCATCAGCCTGTCCATCAGTACCCGTCATTTCCTTCTTCGCTTCCTCACGCTCCTTCGGAGTAGCAGGTGCAGCAGCCTTCTTTTTCTTCTCCTTCTTAGCCGTTTCCGGGTTCGGAGCAGGAATCTCTTCATCTTCTACCTGGTCATCAGAACCAAGGTTTGCGTCAATGTCATCTGGTTCAGTAATATCCAGAACCGCCATCCAAAGGTAACGGCGCAGGTAGGTGATGGAAGAGCCAAGAGCCTGCATAGGGTTAGTGACTTCCTTGCCTGCATTGCTCACAATCGGCTTCACCTCACGGTACGGAACACGGAACTGCATAGGTGCTTCCTCAATGTTGTCCACGTTGTAGACCTTCATCACAGCACCCTCATCCGTGAAATCAATCTCCGTGGTAAGACCCACACGGGCGAAGATACGGGTTGCAGGCGGCACAATGTCCTCCAACTCAAAATACTTGAACTCAAGGTGCATATTCTTGCCTGACTTCTGTACCTTCTGATTCAGAAAGTACAGTCTTGCTTTCGCCAACTTCTGGCGCACGTTCATTGCTTCGTAAATATTAGCCATTGCTAATGTCCTCCTTATCTTTACTGAACTTCGTACCAATCATCCGCAAGCATATCCGTCTGACTTGCAAGCCAACCAACGCAGAAACGGTCATCAGCGGTTTTCATAACGATGGACGGGGATACCAGGTCACCTTCAAGGTCTTTCACACAAGAAAGGTCAGCGTCCGTGGTAATATCCATGCTGTGTGCCAGGAAGAGGAACATACCCTTGCCGTTCCAGTTCTTACGGGCTACCTTCTTGCCCTTCTTGAGAGCAGCAATCGCCCATCCGAAATTACGCAGTTTCTTCATCTCTCCCGCAGGTTCGTTGACGTTCTTCGGCTCATCCTCATGTACGATTTCCCAGTCATCACGGGTGACCCAAATCGTGTCACGGGGGAAGAGTACGATAGTCGGAAGTTCCTCACCTTCCTCAAAATGGTTGATGAGTTTACCGTCCTGGTTCATGTACCAGTAGGCTTTCTCCCACTTAGGTAACTTAATCTTCTTGCCTGCCTTGAGTGCTTTTTCAGCTTCACTGAATTTCATAATCTTAGTCCTCCTTACCGAACAGAATCTCTTTTACTTTGGTTGCGAACAGCATACCCGTCATCGGAATGAGCAGCTTGCCCATACCCTCAATGTTCGGGTCATTGACCTGTTCGTGAATTGCCTGCTTCACTGCTTCATCGAACTCAACCTTGCTAATTTTTTTTTCTTCCATTGTCTTATCCTCCTTAATCGAATAATGCTAAAGATTTCTTTTTCAAGGAATTGATTCTCCTTGTATTCTTCCGGGGCGGTTTCACACCCAGGAACTCACGGATATTCTTCTGTGCCAGTTTCAGATACCAGTTACGGTCTACCACATCAATAGCCAACTCATTGTTGTTGTCTACCATGCAGTGTACTGGCAGACTGGGAACCTTTGCGTCCTTGCCTGTTACAGCGTGGGTCTTGTAGATGGTTCCATACCGTCTGTCTGCCGTGGCATATACTCTGTTGACTTTCTGTACGGGAACCTTATCTTCACCCACCATCTGATAGCACCCGGAATATTTACCTCCAACCTTTGCAATCACCTGGAAGTCCAGGATATTCTTACTTGCCATTATCGTTTCTTCTGGGTCTACACCCTTTACAAAGTAATCCTGGATTGCCCGTGCGACTATAACCGCATTGTTGTTGATATTCCATGCACCACCACTCATGTTCTCCCAGGCAGGGAGTCCCATTTTGGTGAAGTCAATATTTGCATTGGTCAGAATACCTCTAACCAGTGCGCCGCCCTTGACCTTCGGCTTGCCGTCACCCACAGGAACCTCAACGTAGTTGTTTACATCTCGCTGCACGATTTTCTGAATGAAATCCTCTTCCAGTTCAAACCCGGTTCTGTCCTGCCATTCCTGGGTAATTTCCTGCCATTTTGCTTCATCGGAGTTGTCGAAACTCACCATAATACCATCCGTGTTAAGCTGAATGATTTTCAGAGTCGGACACTCACTGACCAAGTGCATTGACAGTTCCAGTAGGAGAAGCTGTCCTGTGATACAAACTGAACGTCCCATCAGAGGGTCATACAGGTCATTGAAAGCCACGCCATCTTTACCGTTAAGCATGGTTCCGTAGGTGGTGTTCAGTACCAGTTTCAAAGCGTTTGCCGTGACCTTATCCCCGGCTTTCTTCGCCTGTACTCTTTCTTCCAGGGTATCTACATATACCTGCGGGGATGGAATATTGCGGCTACAGAAGCCGTATTTCTGTCCCTTGGAGAGAGGAATGGTCATCAAGTGCGGATAATAACTTGCCACGTCTTTGTTTCGGATTGACCTGCCCTCAGTAGCTTCTTCAACATAAGTAGGAATTGCACCGTGGATACCCCCGTAGGCTATCGTGCATTTACACTCACCAATAGAGAAGTCCAGGGCGGCTCCCTTGTGCTTCACACCCTGCTCATCGTAGCCACCAAACAGGAGGTAGTTCGGAATGTTCGGGTCATGCAGCTTGTCAAAGAAGTCAAATACTTCCTGCGGAATATACTGTCTGAGCAGCTTGTCCGGGTACTGATAATCTCTTTCGTCTGTCCATGGTTTCTCTGGTTTCTGGGCTTGCAGGTACACGCTTGTCAGTTTGGCATTGGTCATATACATAGCCTGCCTGTCTGTCAGACCACGCTTCCTGCCTACAGCCGCTTTATTATCCAGATAACCTTGCCGCAACTTGAAAAGAATCTCCGTTGCGTCCACATCATACTTACAGTAGTAAGTAGTCTGTGCCTTTTCTGATTCAGAGAGAACGTGGTCAACATTGAAATCAACCTCTGTTTCCTCAATCGGGATACCCAGGTGGGCTTCAATCCCTTTAAGGGATATACCGTCCTGGCAATCATCCTTGAGGTCGAAACTGTCAAAATAGACCCGGTACTCTCTCAGAGCGGGAATGTCCCACCCGTTTAATTCGTGAACGATGATGAGGTCATTTATCTCCTTCACCTGTTCCGGGGTGAACCCACACATAACTGCCTTGAGTATGTGGTTATCGTAGTGCTTGTTGTTGAAGCCACCCAGATACGGGTTACGCTCCATGAAAGCCAGAACTTCATCATTGTCATTCCAGATAACCGTGTACTCTCCCGTGGCTACTTCTTTGAACACAAACAGCCAGTCATGGGCAAATACCTCACAGTCGAATATGTAGGTTCCCTCAACCATCGTTACACCGCCCTTCTTCCAGAGCCTTTTGTACCTGCAAAATTTCTTGTCTTGCCTGTACGCAGCGGCGAATCATTGACGCTTTGGAGTGTTCGGGAGGAATTATGCCCCACTTGTCGGGTTCGACTCCCATACTCTCTTCTACGCCTGTCAGAAGAAGTTGAGCCGTAGTGAAGTGGTTCTTCACACTCTTCGTCATCTTCATCTTCGTAGTCCTCCAAGTCATACCACCAGTTATTTGCCCAGGAGAACAGTGCCAGGTATGCCATGCACAGAACATTGATGAAGAGCATTGTCATTCCGTAGACTTCATCATCCAGAGCGCAGGCAGTGAACAGCCACGTTATGCCTACGATATATCCGATTGTTTTCAGAACTTTATTCTTCATGTCAATCTCCTATAAATTCGCACCCGCACTTCCTGTAACTGGTGCAGCGTTGTTTGAAAGATTTCTGCAATGACCGTATGCAGTCCACATAGTCATAAGCTATTGGCTGCTCCTTACCGTCAAAGGTTCGGGCAATACGTCCTACACTCTGAACTATCACTGCGTAGTCTTTCTGGGGGGTTGTTAAGTACAATCTGTCCAGTCTGGGAATGTCCAGACCTTCTTTTGCCAGGGAATATGTTGCAAACAGATACCGTTTCTTGCCAGTCCTCATATCCTCAATAGCCTGTTCCCGTTCAACTTTCCGCTTCTTACTGGTCATCTTTCCATCTATCACCGCTGCCTGCGCCCTTAACTTCAAAGGTAACTGCTCATACAGGTATTTAAGATGGTCAACCCTTTCTGATAGAATCAGATTGAAATGCTCACGGTTCTCAACTAAGTCATCAAGAATAATCTTGTTTCGGCTCTCACATTCTGTGAGGTAGGTAATCATTTTGCAGTAGTTAATTGTGCCATCACTGTTCAGATAAGCAGGACTCAGTTTCACGTCCGTACCTTTCGGCAGGACACTTACTGTCATAACCCTGGACTTCACTGCTTCATCTGGAACAGTCCATACTACTTGACCCAACATTGCATAGGTTGCTTTTATCATGCCGTCCGAACGATGGACGGTTGCTGACAGCCCGAACTTATGTCTGGCACACAGCGTATTTAGTACCTTTGAGAACTGGGTTACCGCTGTAGGTGTACCGCTTACTCTGTGACACTCGTCCACAATCACGCAGTCCCACTCATCTCTATATTGGTCTAAGTCCAATTTGCACATGGTCTGGATTGTGGCGAAGGTCATAGCCTTGCCGATACTGACCTTTCCTTCGGTTATCGTTCCCAGTAGTTCCGAATCAACATACTGTTCTGCACGGCTCTTGCTCTGCGTCAGCAAGTCTTTAGTGTGTGTCAGCCAGAGGGTTTTCACGCCCAACGCACACGCCAGGGCAATTCCCATCTGAGTCTTACCAGACCCGGCAGGGGATTGTAGAATGCCGTAGTGGTTTATCAGCATTGCCGCAACTGCTTCGTCCTGGTAATCATACAGCGGAACCTTGCCGCCGTAGTCAACCTTCTTCGGCTCCTTGAACAGCTTCTTTACATCTCCTTCCAGAAGCGGCAGGATTGCTCTCAGACACCCGAATGGGAGAATCAAGCTATTTCCGTTCACCTCATAGAGATAAAGCGTTCGTGGGGTATTCCCAAGCCACAGGTGCATTCGGGCTTTTTGCTGATACTCTGGGTTTGTCATTTCCAGATTCTCTTTGCACCACTTAATCAGTTCGGGTGAGGGGTCAAGGATTTTCAATCGGCTCCCGATTTCTATAAACATCCATTTCCTCCAACCACTCTTGAAAGGTCTTGTACTCTGGAAACTCTGACTCAGTAATACTGCCCTGCCCGTAAAGCTGCCGCAGACATAACTCATCGAAGTGAATCATATAAATCTGTCCGTCATTCAGCTTCATAGCGAAGTAGCAATGCTCATTGCCCTGGGCTTCCCACATGGTCATAGCTGCTTCCTGGTTTGGTTCAATCCGGGATAACGGGAAGCGGTTGTTGGAACATACTTTGCAGTCAATCAAGACTGCTATGTTGTCCCGAACCGCAAGCACATCTGCGGGTTGTCCTACCTGGTTTTGTGCCAGATTGTGCGCCCAGAAACCTTGCTCTGCCAGAAGTTCACACAGTTCCTCTTCAAAGTGGTTTCCCATTGTTTTGTTCACTTGCTTCATAGGCTTCTGCTCCCACTGCACCTCACAAGGAGGTGCAGATTAACGATTCTTGATTTTGAAAGCGGGGCGAACGCCAAAAGAGGCAGAAGCGCCGGAATAGTCCGCAACCCCGCCGCGGCTCACATAAGCGAAGTAAGCGGCGGATTCTCTGACCTTGTTCATCAGCCAGTACCACTGTAAGTTCTCATCCTTACTGCCATCAAACGCCATACGGTTTCTGCGTTTCTTCATGGGCTTCCACCGCTTCACATACGGGCTTTCATACTCACCGTAGTAGTTCTCTCCGAAAATCTCTTTCTCAGTCGGCAGACGGAGCAGGTCACCGTTGTCGAACGGAGTCATCATATCCGTGAGTTCAACCGGGAAGAGATTCAGAATCTCACCATTCAGCTTTTTACGCAGGTCACTCTCTTCGTAACCTCCTTCATTGGTACGGGTACTGTTCATCGGGTACTCACCAGGCAGGCAATCAACCAGGCAGAAAATCATGCCGTCCTCTTCCTGCTGCATAGCCATAGCCTGCACCTTCACACCGTCCGTGAGTTTGACCTTGATAATATCTCCAACCTTAAAAGTATCAACGTCAGACTTAATCATTCTTTTTACTTTCATTGTGTTTTCCTCCACTTGTACGGCTTACCGTATTTTTCTTGATACCAGATTTCAAACTTCTTGCGGTTTTCCTCATCTTTGAAGTATTCCTTCACCCTGTCAGCAAGGACAGAACAAAGTGCGCTTCCTTCTAATGTGCGAAGCATTAAGCCCCATCAACGAGGACGGAACCATTCTCATACTTGTCCAGAATATCTATGGACAATTCAATGATTGCGTCCGCTTTAGTACCGTTTCTGGTTCCCGAAATTACTGAACTCATCTCTGTCTTATCAGTCACAATACCCCGCAAGGCAAGCTGACCAATCAACCAGACGTAAGACAGCTTGTGCTTTTTAAGCCGCTCACGAATGTTTTCACGTTCCTCCACGTTTCCGCTTCCTCCTTTCATATTAGAATCTTGTAAACTAAAGTTGACAACAGACTCTTCAAAGGTTATAATGAAGCTACCACACCCATATACCATTGAAAACTCTGCGGGGTAAAATTTACAGCCCGGAGGGGCTATTTCTTATACCCTGTAAACAACTTTTGTTGACATACTCAGTATAGTAGAGAATTCCCAAATTGTCAACAGGTATTTTAGAGTTTTCCCAAATTTATTTTTAGGAGGGTTCTTATGGATACCTTAGAACGTATTTTGGAGTTACAAAAACAGTCGGGATTAACAGTAAAAGCCCTTGAAGCTGCTACAGGTATATCTAATGGCAGTTTTAGCAAATGGAAAAAGGGAACATATGCGCCCAGTGCCGAAGCCGTACTAAGACTGGCTAAATATTTTCACGTTTCTACTGATTATCTATTCTGTTTATCCGATTCACCTTACCCAAAAGTAGAGATTTCCCTAACAGAAGAAGAGCAATTACTACTTGACGCATTTCGTTCCGCTACTCCACAAGGCAGATTCAATATTATTACCACCTGTATGTGTGAGAAGCGAAAAGGGGACAACGAAAGTGCCGGGTAATTGATTTTATAGAATGGAGAAAGAACCATGTATGAGGATATAAAAACAGCCTGCCTATACGTTAGATTCTCAAGCCATAACCAGACTGAGCAATCCATTGAAGGGCAGACCCGTGTTTGCCGTGACTTCTGCAAGCGGCATAATATTAGAATTGTAGAGATATATGCTGACAGAGCCACGTCTGCCAGTAAAGACATTGAGAAGAGAGTCCAGTTCCTCAAGATGATTAAGGACTCTGAGAAGGGCTTGTTTGACGCTGTTATCGTATACAAACTTGACCGCTTCGCCCGTTCCCGGTATGACTCAGCCACCTACAAATATCGCTTGAAGCGTAACGGGGTGCAGCTTATATCTGCCACAGAGAATATCAGCAATGACCCGGAAGGTATCATTCTGGAATCTGTTCTTGAAGGTATGGCTGAGTTCTACAGTGCCGAACTATCCCAGAAAATCAACCGTGGTATGAGAGAGTCAGCCTACAAGCATAACTCTATAGGAGGGGCAGTTCCTCTGGGATATAAGATTGAAGATAAGAAACTGGTAATAGACCCTAAAACGGCTCCCATTGTAAAAGAAGCCTTTGAGAAATATGCAGACGGAGAAACGGTTGCTGAAATCTGCCGCCAGTTTAATGCCCGTGGGTACAAGACCTCAAAGGGTACAGCTTTCGGAAAGAGTTCTTTCACCAAAATATTCCGTAATGAGAGGTATATCGGAGTCTATACTTTCCATGACTACCGGGCAGAGGACGCTATACCTGCTATCATTGATAAAGACCTCTGGGACAGAGTGCAACTTAGAGTCGGTAAGATTAAAAATGCACCTGCCAGGAACAAAGCAAAGGTAGTCTACCTGCTTAGTGGTAAAATATTCTGCGGGCATTGCGGCAGTAAAATGAACGGAAATTGCAATGCAGGAAACTACTGTTACTATCAGTGTTACGGAAAGAAGAACGGTAATGTTGACTGCAAGAAAAAGAATATCCGTAAAGAGTTCATAGAAAGACTGGTTGCCCAGGACGCTCTATCACTCCTTACGGATGAATATATAGAACAGATTGCTACTATTGCCTGTGAGAAGAATCAGCATGAGATTGAACTGGATTCAGCCCTCCCAACTATTCGTGACCGTATTCACCAGGTAGACTTATCTCTCAACCATCTTCTCAAAGCTATTGAATCCGGGTCAGCCCCAGATATGCTTGTGAAGCGTATGGGTGAATTAGAGAAAGAAAAGAAAGACCTGCAAGCACAGGCTAAGAAAGAATCTGAGGATATTGTTGAACTGGACAAAGCCCAGGTTATCTATTGGTTAGAACAGTTTCGGGGCGGCAGTATTGAAGATGAAGAGTTCTGCCGTATGCTCATTGACCTTTTCGTAAACTCCGTCACTGTATGGGATGAGGACGATAACACCTATAAGGTCACCGTTGCTTATAATTTAACCTCTTTACCGACAAAAACGTACCGCCTAAATAAAGGCGGCACGTTGTCGGATTTCGCTTCCAATGCACCAGTTCACAAGGCACCGAGAACTTCATGAGCTGGTCCTTCAACTACTGGCAGTACACCGATTCTTTTGTGTACTGGTCCGGTTCTGAGGAGGGCCTGATCTGCTGCCCCACCGGCGAATTTACTGACGCTGCCCACACCAACGGTGTGCCGGTCGTTGCTACACTGGGCTTCCCTTGGGGATCTGGCTCGGGCTATGCGGAGGAAGTTGACGCTTTCTGCCAAAAGGCGGAAGATGGCAGTTTCCCCGTGGCAGATAAGCTACTGGCAGTGATGGATTACTATGGTTTTGATGGATACTTCTTCAACCAGGAATCCTTTGGCTGCAGTGCAGAGATTGCATCCAGGTTGGATGAGATGATCCGCTACATGCGCGCCAAGTGCCCCGACATCTTGATTAGCTGGTACGACTCGATGCTGCCTTCCGGCGGCGTATCTTACCAGAACGCGGTTAATAGCTCGAACCAGCGTTGGATGGAGCGTAGCGATGATGGCTCTGTGGGAATCAATGAGTTCTTTATGAACTACAACTGGTTTGCAGGGCAGATTTCTACTACAGTCAGCACGATGAACTCTATTAACCGCAGCCCCTTCGATGCTTATGCGGGCTTGGATGTACAGCAAAACGGCATGAACACGACTTTCCGTGATGATCTGCTCGTGGACGCGGATGGCAAGCTAAAGCTATCCATCGCGCTGTATTGCCCCAACTCCACGTTAGGTAACTCTGCAAACGGAGCGCAGTTCCACGAGGTTGAACAAGACTTCTATGTCAATTCTGCTTCAGATCCGCGGGTAGAAGTGGATAATGTTTCCTCACGCACTTGGCTGGGTATGTCCCGATTCTTCGCCGACAAGACGCCGATCCTCAGCACACCGTTCGTAACCAGTTTTAATTCCGGCCACGGTGTTGGTTATTATGTGAATGGTAAACTCTCCCGTGACAACGAGTGGAGTTACCAGTCCGTGCAGGACGTTATGCCCACCTGGACCTGGATCATCGATTCTGACGGCTCGAAGCTTGATGGCGGCTATGACTTCACTGACGCCTATAACGGCGGCACTTCCATTCAGTTCTATGGTGATCTGGATGCCAACAAGGCAAACGACATCATGCTGTACAGCACCGATGTCGCTGTGACCGATGGCATGACACTGAGCCTGACGGCCAAGAACGATGATGGCAAGGCCAGGTTGGTTGCCTATTATGGCGATGACAGCACTGCCAGCTATGAGGAATGCGAAACAGTCGCTTACGATTTGACTGCCAGTAAGGCTGATACCTGGACCACCACGGTGGTAGATATTTCTGATCATGCCGGCAAGACTTTGTATGCCATTGGTTTAAAGGTGGAAAGCGATACTGCTGTGTCCAACTACCACATCAACCTGGGCCAGCTTGCCATTTTGGATCAGGATCGCGCGGCGCTGTCCGGTCCTACTTCTGTGGCGCTGGACGAGATCCTGTATCACAACGCCTATGATGCGGAAGCACGTATTTACTGGGATGCTGTGGACGGCGCTGCTTCCTATGAGATCTACAAGGTCAACGCGAACGGGACTTCTAATCTGATCATGGAGACCCCCAACACGGCCTTCTACCTGCCTACCCTGGTTCGTGATTTTGACGAAGACGACGTGACGCTGAAAGTCGTCCCCGTTAATGCCAACGGTGTACGCGGTGAAGGCACCAAACTGATAATCGACTGGCTGTATAGCAATGAGGACTCTGAAGTCTACGAACCAAAAGAATTCGAAAACGTCTGCCTGGGGGCGACGGTAACCAGATATTCTGGCCAGAATGAGAGCGAGCCTGCCTCCAAGGCCATTGACGGGACCTCCCTGAATGGTTCCAAATGGTGTGTTACCAATGCAGAGACCGGATATATGGACATTGACATTGGTCGTGAGGTGACGGTCCGCCGCTGGCGCGTAGAACATGCCCAGTACGGTGGCGAGGATGTGTTGATGAACACCGTCGACTTTGCTCTGGAGTATAAGAATGCGTCTGGCCGGTGGGTAGAGGCAAAGCGCATCCAGCACAACACCGCCGCTGTAACGGATGTCTTGCTGGACGAACCGGTGACTGCACAGGAATGGAAACTGCGCATTTATGATGATGGAACTTCCCCCTGGGGCGGTATCCGCATTTATGAATGGCAGATGTTCGAGACCGCCGAGTTCCCCCAGACGGAGCCGGTGTCCATCCAGTTTGCCGCCGCAGAGAATGGCACGGACGCCAATGATACCTTCACACTGAAGAACGTGCCTGCGGGCCAGACTGTCAAGGTCTACACCAAATCCGGCAGCGAGTATAACAAGATCGGAGAGGCGGTTGCAGAAAGCGGCACTGTCACTATCACCGGCCTTAACTTTGGCACGCGAGAAGCCGGACGTATTTACTACACCACCACCGCCACAGGTTCCGCAGAAAGCATCAAGCTGAGCGCGAGCTTTGAGGCGGAAAATGCCGCAAAATCTGAGGCGGCAAGGGATGTTACAGCGGAAGCTTATAAACAGCCTGGCTCGCTTAGCTCTTCCAACGGTGGCGACATCTATATTTCTCTTACGGTGAATGGCCTGAGTGGAGGCGATGTGGTCTACGTTTACGAGAACGACTCTGGTGAATACACCAAAGCCTCTCTCCCGGTGGCTGCTGGCGAAACCTCGGTAATTATCCGTGGCATTCGGGTCCCGCGTGCGGGCAGTGAACTCACCCTGCAAGTAAAACGCGTCAGAAAGCTGATCTCTGATAAGTATACTGTCGAAATCCCCGCATTCCCGGAACCGACCGCTTACTTGAACTTGGTGGCGACCAATGCCAAGGGCGAGAAACTGACCGGCGTTACTTATGGCGTTTACAACAGCAACAACGAAAAGGTCTATACTGTGACTACCGGCGAACCTGCTGAGGTTGTATTGGGGACGTACACCATTAAGTGCGAAAAAGTTCCTGAAGGCTACCTGATCAACGACACGGTTGTGAAGCGCCTGGTCGTGACCGAAGGCCAGACCTACGATGTGAATGTTACCCTGCAGAGCGGTTCTGTTGAGCCAATCGTTACATCTGTTACGGTATCGCCCGCTACTGCATCTGTGGAGAAGGGCGCAACCAAGCAGTTTGCAGCTATGGTCAACGGCGAGAATATCACCGACCATTCTGTGACCTGGAGCGTGAACGGCGCGGTCTCTGAGGCGACTGAGATCGACGAGACCGGCCTGCTGACCGTTGCGGAGGACGAGACCGCAGAGCAGCTGACCGTTGTTGCGACCTCGGTTCAGGATCCGAAGGTTTCCGGCAGCGCTGCCGTGACCGTCACCGAGCCTGTGGGCGAGCTGGAACTGGTGTCCCAGAATGCGACCATCGTTGGCTACAACGGCCAAAAACTGGGCACTGCCCAGGGCCCCGAAAAGCTGTTTGACGGCGACAAGGAAAAACCCGATACCGGCAAATGGTGCGAGGATGGCAGCAACCTGTGGGTCGCCTTTGACATTGGCGAAGAACGCAACGTCCGGCAGCTGGTCGTCTCCCACGTCGGCGTGGCGGAAACGCCGACGGCCGGCAACGGCAGCATGAACACTGCCAATTACGAGTTCTATGTGCTGAACGAAGAAAAGGTCAACGTGGACGAACTGCTGGCCATGGAGGCCGAGAAACGGAACGCTGTGCTGGCAGACGCTGCGAACTGGACAGAGTGTGCCAAGACCACCGATAACGCGGCCAATGTTACCACCAATGATCTGGGCGATGCGACCGGACGGATCTTCAAGCTGAATGTCAGCCGTACCGATACCACCGGTTGGGCTGCCTGCGTCCGCATCTACGAGGCCGAACTGTACGCTACGGCCAAGCCCACCAAGCCTGTTGTGGACAAGACCATTCTGAATCAGCTGATCGAGCAGGCTTCCGCCCGGGTGGAAGACGATTACACGACCACCAGCTGGGCAGCGTTTGCAACTGCGCTGGCCGAAGCGCAGAGCATCTCTGCCGCTGAGGATGCAAACCAGGTGACTGTCAACCATGCAGCTGACGCTCTGCAGGACGCCATGGAAAGCCTTGTGAAGCGTGCTGACAACTCGAACCTGGTCGCGGCCATCAACAGCATCAAGGAACTGGATGAAAGCAGGTATCAGCCTGATTCTTGGGCTGCCCTTGCCCAGGCTTTGGCAGAAGCTGAGAAGGTCGCCGCCAACCGTGATGCAACCGCCGATGAGATCGAAGCTGCTTATACAAATCTGGAAGCTGCTTACAAGGCACTGGCGCTCCGAGCAGATATGACTGCAATTGATGATATGATCTCCAAAGTGGAGGCCATGGATGCGAACGCTCATACTGCAAAATCCTGGAAATTGGTTGCCGATGCATTGGAGGCCGCAAAGACGGTCGCCGCCAATAAAAACGCTACCCAGGAGGCTGTAGATGCAGCAGCACGGACGTTGCAGGCCGCAGCGGCGGCATTGGTAAAGGCTGGCGATGCCACCGAGTTGAATGCTTTGGTTGAAGAAACCAAGCAACTTGACCTGAGCAAGTATACTGTGGAGAGCGCGGACGCTATCCGCCAGGCAATTTCTGATGCGGAAGCTGCTATCGCAGGCCGCGCAAGTGCTGAAGACTTGAAAGCCGCCCTTGATGCAGTGCGGAATGCTGTAAATACTGCCCAGACCAAACCTGCGGCACCGGTACAGCAACCTGCTGATACTGTGAAGGATGAACATCCCGATATTGCGGGAGGAATTGCAAACGGCACTAGGGGTGCTGCGCCTACTGCAAAGCCGAATGACGGCAGTGCAGCGGCATCTGGCAGCGGAGCAACAAGCGCGATTCCTCAGACGAGCGATAACTTCCCTTATGAAGTGCTGTCGATTCTGGCTTGCATGGCCGTGGGTGGCTTTATCGTTGCACTCTACCTGAAAAAACGCAGAGGCAATCACTGATGTCTACGAGATGAACGTAAACTCCTAATTCTAAAACACATTATGCGCTTGATCGCAATCGACAGATTGACCAAAACTATAAGATTTAATCATATTACTGGCATATCTATCCCTGTGTTTGGCAGTCAATCGGAAGGGGAATGAGGCAAGTCCTCGGTGTTGGTTGATGATTAAGGTATAACTGCAAAAGTGCCTCTTGCGGGCTTCGAACCGCAAGGGGCACTTTTGTGTCTACAGGCATGGAGGAAGACCAACAACTCGGAATTCTTGTCAAACAAAATATTGTTGTAGACAGAGGAACGAATGGTGCGCTCAACGCGTTGGTGGACTATAATCCACAGTGCGAAATAATTTTAATCAACATATAGGACCAGAAAAAGCCAATGAAGCGGGGATTTTTTGCTTTTCCCGGCAGTTTTCATTTTGTTTTCAAGTTTCCCATTTTATACCTATTTACAATAAGGAGGATTTTCACTATGAGCATCATTATCGGCATTGACCACGGCTACTATGCTATCAAAACAGCCCACTGCTCGTTCCCGGCAGGGCTGACAAGCTACGGAGAACACGAACCCTACACCCGCCAAGGACTCTTAGAGTTTGGCGGGTGCTTTTTTGTTTGTGGCTCCGGGCGGCAGCCTATCCAGCGGGACAAGACCGTAAACGACAACTACTACCTGCTGACACTGGCAGCGATTGCAAAAGAAATCCGGCAGCGCGGTTTGCCTCCCGAATGTTCTGTGCGCATTGCGGCGGGTCTGCCGCTGACCAGTTTCGGACGCGACAAACCCAAGTTCAAAGAGTATCTGCTGCGGAGCAACCAGCCCGTGAACTACAAGTTCGAGGGCGTGGAGTACAGCATCACCGTCGAAGAAGTTGCCATTTTTCCACAGGGCTATGCTGCCCTTATGACCGAAGTGGGGCTTTTGCAGGACGAACCGTCCATGCTCCTTATGGATTTGGGCGGCTGGACGGTGAACCTTATGCGCATCGACAACGCAATCCCTGCGGCTGATACCGCGCACAGCTTGGAACTCGGCATGATTCGCTGCGTGGATGATATTCGGGAGCAGGTGCGACGGGAAACCGGATTGTCACTCACGGATGCCCAGATCGAAAATATGCTGGCAGGTCAGCCCTGCACGGTCAGAGATACGGTGCGCGACATTGTGAACCGGCAGGGTCGCAAGTACACAGAACATCTGCTGTCAGCGGTTATGGAGGCCGGCTTTGATTTGCGCGCTATCCCCGCCGTGCTATTGGGCGGCGGTGCCTCGGTGGTGAGCCGCCACCTCAGCCCCAAAGATGCGCTTTGTAAGACGATTTTTCTACTGGACGACAAGGTGAACGCTGTCGGGTTCGAGCGCGCGTTGAACGCCGTGTCGCGCCGTAAAAGCGAGGTATGAAACGACCGCAATATGTTTTCCGTCCAAACCTCAACGAACCGCAACACCGCCGCGCGTGGGCGTTGCTGCAGCAGATGCCGCCTGCCAAACGCAAAGAGTTTCTGGTGCAGAGCATCCTTGCGGCAGAACAGACAAATAGGCTGGAGAAAAGCATCCGCAAGGTGGTGCGGGAGGAGTTGCAGGCAGTCAACATAACCAGCGCTGTTCCAAGCCCGCTGCCAAAGAATGCTATACCAGACTCTGCGCTCGATTTCCTGAATTCACTGTAGGGGGTGATTCCAATGTTTTAATAATAGGTAGAAAAGCAGATGGAAAAAGGAGGTTTATACATTATGAACGGTAAAAAATCTTGTTTGGTGCAGCCTGTGACAGGCTGCTTTTGTTTTTGATGAGGGACGCCTATTAAGCACATTCGCAGATGCGGCAAACATCCCCATCGGGAGTTGTGCCCTTGATCAAGTTCGTAGATATGTTCTCCGGCATCGGCGGTTTCCGCGAAGGACTGAGCCGTGCCGGAGGATTTGAATGCGTAGGACACTGCGAAATCGACAAATACGCCAAC